>CEQD01127189.1_pt1 | contig 13771 bp, 25 predicted proteins | sample 530511 | NCBI WGS metagenome assembly CEQD01 (sample SAMEA2620230, study PRJEB7988) | marine metagenome | biome: marine biome (ENVO:00000447); feature: surface water layer (ENVO:00002042); material: "saline water (ENVO:00002010), including plankton (ENVO:xxxxxxxx)" | depth 5 m | reverse complement strand
GACGAGGTAATGCAAGAAGCCATGTCTAGGTTTGCCAATTTATATACGCATCTCAGAGAACTTGAGCATCCATCGTACAGAACTTTATCAATCCGTGTCCAAGAGATTGTAGAGTACGCATACAAAGAAGGCGCACACTTTAGGAAGGAGAACGACTAATGGCTAGAGTAACAGGACTTTATAAAGTTACGTGGGAGATACCCGATAAAGATATACCCGACCATATATCAGAAGACATGGAAGATGGTCTTTGGTCAGATGATGAAATACTGGGTTACTTTGAGGAAAAGGGTAACAAAATTAAATCAGAAATGTTTTTTGATGGATCAGGAAAGGAAGTGGAGTTCGACTTATGAGAACACTTTGGATAGTTAGAGGCATAGCGGGGAGTGGCAAGACCACCCTCGCTAACATAATGAAAGATGGCTTGATGGTTTTGCCCATGCAAAGCAATCGTGAAATGGAACGAGAACCACTGCTCGTCTCGGCGGATGATTATTTTTACGCCGCAGGGGGCGGCGAATACAAATTCGACAAGACGAAACTGGGCGAGGCACATAGACAATGCCAAGTTAAAGTTACGGAAGCTATGGAGGTAGGGCTACGTCATATCATTGTTCACAATACGTTCAGTCAACAATGGGAGTTCGAGCCATACAAACAGTTGGCTAAATACTACAAGTACGCAGTGTTCATAATCGAATGTCAGAACGATTTCGGTTCGACACACCATGTTCCGCAAGAAACAATAACAGCAATGCGAGAGCGTTGGGAAATGTTGGAGGCTGAAAATGAGTAAGGAAGATTTAAGAAAGGCAAGGCTCGTCTTGGCTGAGTTACAATACGAGCTAGACAATTTTGATGCCAAAGTTTCGCAGAACTATTTGATCGAAAAGATATACATGCTTAAAGCCATAGTGGAAGGGGGTAGCAATGAGCATAGTGATAGATAAGGTCATGACAATATTCAGTGCGATGGACAAGGAAGAGAAAACACAACTCATTCAACGCATAATCGAGGATAATGATGTCAAGTCTATTGTTGCTGAGACCAACGCAAAAAACGAAACAGTACCAAAAATGTCAGGGGGGTCTAAAACGCCCAAGACGAAACGCAAAGGCGGTTGGAAGAAGGGTGGCAAGTCACCAGTCTACATGAAGTCAATCACTGGTGTTGATGATACCAAGAAGGGTATGTTTAGGGCCGTAGGTGATTTCACGAATGACTACGAAGCAGACATTGGTAGAGGTGAATATGTAATTATACATCAGCGCGAACCGAAGGACGAAGACAATGCCTACATTCTAGCAATGCGTAGCCATCATTCGTGCGAGGTTGAATTGCATTGGCCTTCTGGGGCCACTGGCACATATAGTGGCCTCACGCATATATATAATAATGTCAATGCCAATAAAGTTATCGACTACTATCGAGACATGTACGATGATGACGCAAAGCCCATGTCCTAACGAGCCTTGACACAGATGGAGTAGTATAATATATAAGACACCATGATTAAATATTTTACGTTCATGGTGTTAAGCTACTCGGTTCAAGGAGAGCAAGCCACACATAACATTTTATTCCCTAGCTATGATGCGTGTAGTCATAGCAAGGGGGCTATGTATAGCATCATGATACCGCAACATGACGATGTGCATATCTATTGCAAAGGCACAAGGTTTGCATCCAATGAACTTGTAAAGCCGATGCCACGACCATGAGCCTTAAACTTACATTAAGAAACAATCATTACTATGTCAGCGGTACAATCAAGCTAGCCAGCGGGAATAAAATTCGGATCAGACGAGCAACGGGGTACAACTCCGCGCAACGGTCAAACGCAGAAAGATTTCTAGCTGAGTTGCTAATTTCTGCTATGGATGGTCAACTTGATACTGCCCAATCGGAGGTCGAGTACATATCCGATGCCATAAAGCAGTATGTAAAAAGACCCGCAACAGTTTTATCCGACACAGACAGAAATTTTCTGACGCGGCTGGGGGATGAGTTCCCCAAGACGAAGTTAACAGAGTTTACTTTGCGTGAATGTGTTGGTTGGCTGAATACGTTGGGCAACAAGCCCAACACGATTGCCCGAAAAATGACAAGCATCAATGCCATGTTTAATTACCTTGAGAGCATTGACTACCCGAACACCCCGACATGGCGATGCAAGAAACCTTACTATGATGATGCCAGAACGCGATGGCTCACCGAGCCTGAGCGCGATCTTGTCATACAGCGATCACCAGAACATGCCCGATCACTTATTTCATTCTTATTCTATACGGGAGCCAGACTTGGCGAAGCTATACGACTTACTCATAGAGATATGAGGGATGGTAAAGCATATGTGTGGTCAAGAAAAGGCAAGCGGAAGATTAAGAAGTGGCGAGGTATTCCTATTGTTCCAGAGTTGCAACGAGAGTTATCGGTATCTCGTCACGGAAATTGTTACGGGGATCATATTGACAGGTACGTTTTCCAAGACGAGGACGGTCAACCTTGGACCAACAGAAAGTTTGAGCGGTTGTTCGCAGAACTTCTGGACAGTTTATCAATAGAAGATTTTAAACCTCACGATTGTCGGCACACATTTGCAAGTTTACTTGTGCAAAAAGGTGCGAGTTTGCAAGCAGTTGCAGAACTTCTGGGTCATTCATCTATTCAGATGGTCACGAGGTACGCTCACCTTGCCCCAAATGCACTAGACCAAACAACAAATCTGCTCTCGTCTTGGTCGAGTACACCCCCAGCTTGCAGGGCTGGCACAGAACTAGAGCCGAACGGTAATGCACCAGATAATGTTGTCTTATTAAGGAGAGTAAAATGATGCTAGTCGAAACAACCTTATACAAAGCCACTGTTATTCTTAGCTTTGTTGCCAACATGGTTGTGCCAGAAATTAGGGAAGAGAAGCGGTTCACTTTAGACGATAGGTTTGTGGATCGGTTGGAGTGCGTTCAACGAGTACAACATTATCTTGAGGCAATCCCCGAACACGTTGTTACACAATACAATGTAAGGATCGAGGATCAATCTTGCTATCCAATCAAGATAAAATACTACGTTTCGCCACCAATCCCCCGACAACCATCTTGGAAGGAGGTCAAATAATGTATCCAAGAATAGTTAAAAGCCCACTCAACACTAAGGATGCTGATTATATCAAGCATCTTTGCGAGAACCTTATAGATGTGATAACAGATTATCAGGACAAGAACCAAGCGCGGTCATCTTTGAGATCACCTTTAGGAAGACAAAGCGTTGATGATTTACTTGACATAATAATTGATGCAAAGATTGATTGTGACGAGATCATAAACAAGGAGGATGATAAATGAGTGACAAGATACCAGTGGGTTCCATCTCACTAATCAGAAGAGGTGAACAGTTTATATCTTGCGAAATAGATTTTAATGAAAACGTAAACAACAAAGAGGGAGCGGTTATAGTTTTAGATATGGTTCGGCACTGTCTCAACAGCAGTGCATGGATAACAAGTCAAGTTATGACTGCGCCAGATCGAGAGGTGTCAGATGCACAAATTGAAAGAGAAGGAGATACAACGAGCAATCCTGATCCTTCGGTTGATAGCACAGGCGACCAAGACACTGACGCTTAAAGATTTTGCTAGTGCGACGAGTACATCTCCGTATGTAATGTCAAAACTTATTACAAAACTGAACCGTCTTGGCATTGTTGATAGTCCCTGGAACAGCAGGAAACCATACAAGACGGGTCCGAACGCAGATAAATACTTGAAGTATTGGTTACAACTTTCCCATTCGCCAAGCTACAAATAGAACTAACGAACCTATTATCCCAAAGAATATAAAGCCACCTAGTAACCATATCGTTAGGGCTTCTCTAAACTCTTCTCGCTTTTTAATTTGCTCTTCCTCTTCTTTTTTTCTGTCAACTCTTATCTGAGTTCGCAATGCCACCAGTTGATGCCATGCTGATATTCCTCTGGTGTTTATTATAATCTCTCTTAGTTCTTGCTCTAAATCTTCTGCCTGAGTTTTAGCAATAAAAGTTGATAATGCTTCCTCGTTCGCGCTTGAGAAAGGGCTTCTTTTCTTTTTGTTGTGCTTCCCCTTGGCATCGTCTATCCCATCGAACAGTTGTCCGAGGGGCTTGGCGAGCGAGCCTAAATCTCTCCCCGCTTTTATCCCCGCAGATACCACAGAAAATGCCGCCATTGCGGTAGATATTGGTTCCATTGCTCGCGCCTACTTTACTTATCTTTGTCATTCCAAAGATTGAATAGAGTTGCTACCTTTTCTTTCAAAATTGTAATGTCATTGTGCATCTTGGCTAGAACAATAATCAAACCAATACACGCGACGAGCGGACCCCAGATCAGGGAAAGTACATCCGAAAGCTCCATTGCCAGCCACCCTAAAAATCGCTAAGGATGACTAGCACTAGAAAGATGATAACCCCCAAGCAAACCAAGAACTCTTTCGTCTTGTATTGCGGCGGGATGCGGCTGAACAATGATTTAATAGGTGAAATAATATAAGAATTAAATGAGGTTTTTACCCAGCTTTTCGCTCCTTCCAACATAATAATTACTCCTAAAAACTAACGCCTTCTTCGTACCTTGGTGGTACGCATACCGTACAAAGGTTTGTCAGACTGAGAAGAGGAAGTGGACTTAGCCATTCTACCAAAATGTGTAGGGAGATTTGCCTTTGCCCTATAGTTATTTATCCTGATAGGTGCAGACCTTGTTCCGCTAGTGACACCAAAGATGATACCTCTATCTTTCCGCATTAGTATTTCCTTTTAGTTTTCTTGGCTTTCTTTTTAGTGTTCTTCGGCCCAGCCTTCTTTGTAATCTTCATTTTGACACGCACTGGTCTTACGTTTCCACGCATTTAACTGCTCCTTTCGTTCGTCCAAAACCTCCAACTCTACATTGGAGTACGATCTATAGTATCCTGTTTTCTTAAGAGCGTCTGATGCTCTAACAAGATGTTCGTATTCTTGCACAAGAATGATACAGATGTCGTCCACTTGTGAAAAAATATCTGTCTCGTCTTGCATCTTCTCCCCGAAACCTGGGTGGAAAGCGCTGATCCATACCCCAAAATGATTTTCGTTTTGTGAATAAATCCAATCAGAGAAGTCGTCTTCACTCATGTCCCTCCAACCTGTCCATGCAACAACATGCGTGAAGTCACCTTCGGGAGGATTAAAACCTTTGAGTTCGACAACTGCCTCAAGGTCAGGAGTTACATGTATCATAACTCTATGTCTTGCCCATGCCGCTTTTGCAAAAGGACAGGGTGGGCCATTATATATAGGATTAGGAACTTCTATTTGAGAGATAGACCAGATACGCACACGTTCTGCTATCTTTAATGCCTCGTCATCCCATTCTTCTGCGCTAATTAATTCCATCTTATCCTCCAAGCCGACCCGCGAAGCGGGGGAGGCTTGTTTAACTATGATGGAAGTTAAACTATTTGTCGTCCGAACTGAGCGTGTTTACGATTGCGGTAGCCCAGACAATTAGTTCATGATCCTCAAGACGATTACGCATAACATTAGCTTGTTTTGTTACTAATCTTATGTTCCCGACTACATAGCCGAGACTATTATCAATGCGATCCATTGATATATTATACTTATAGTTTTCGTCACTGCTCTTACCACCTCTCTCCATCTTCATAGGAAAGCCAGTGATTGCGCAAAGACCTTTTTGTTTTTTATACAATTCCACAAGGTAATTTTTATCGACCAGTTCTTTTTCGTTCCAGCCTCTATTTATTTTTTTATATCTAGTGCGGAGGCGAGCGGTACTTAGTAATTGACTGAAAAATTTATACGGTGTGTCAGCCATTCGCTTGTTATTACAAGGCTTGCAGTAGCCATAAGGCGCTCCAATCCTACCTTCTTTCTTTGCCGTAGGACCGTTCCTCCTATAAAATTGATCTAAGGTTTTAAGTTTCTTGCATCGTGGACATCTCTTCTTTTGGATGCCCAATCTTATTTTCTCCTTTGTATTCAAGATACACTTTATACATCTCCAAAAAATCATCCAAACGTAGGACGCACAAGCTCTCACCCGTCTTCATTCGATTACGTCTTGTCATTACTATTGGATGCTCAGGGCTATTCGTCTTGACCTTATTTGTCTCTGCCTGTTGCATTGCGGCGTGAAAGTTTAATCTTTCCACCCTCTTTGCTTCTACAAATAAATGGGGCGTTCCCATTAGATCAGCCCCACCTGACAATCCTACGTGTCCACCACCAGACAGGGGCGCACGAAAACTTTGTATAGAAGTCGCCTCATTAATATAAGCCGCGAGTTCGCGCTCATAATTATCGCCTTTATTTTTACTAGACCTACCGCCCATTAATCCTCGTACCCCATTGACTTTCTACAATCTCTGCAAAAGAACCAATTCTTTGGGCGTTCCTCGGTTGAACGACACGACATACACGGCCTCGTCCATGTCTTGTCACTAAAATCCCTACGGACCTGATACTTAGCTCCGTCAAATTCTTGTAGTCCTTCGCGTACAAGAATTCGTTTTAAGGTATCGACACAACAACCTACTCGCTGTGCTAAATCAGAATAACTATAACTTTTATGGTTTTTTTGGAGCCATCTCAGGTCTGGATCGCTAATCCTAACCTGTTTTGGCATATAAAATACACCTCCTTTCAAAGTTTTAATGTATGTTATACAAAGTGATTTGGCAATGAGAAATTTTTATTCAAGGGGTTGACCTTTAGGGAAAAAATTTATAAACTGCGAGAGTTTCTCCTTAGAAGCGAACAGCAGTTGGGCCGTAGGCCCACTGCTGGAGCGAGAGAACTCGATAACGAAAGTTATCTACCAAGCAGTTTATAACCTACTATACACTTCTTGGTATCTGAGGGGGAACGTGTTAAGGTAATGATCTATCCATGTAGATTAAAAGGTCGGAAACGGGGGGGAGTACGCCAATACTCCCCCTACCTTTAAGATGCCAAAGAAAACTCCCAAGCAAATACATCAAGAAAAATTGTATGAAGAGTGGAAAAGAAGAAAGACTTCTCCAACTCCGCCACCCCCACCCCCGCCAGCAGACAGCCGCCCCAGCGTTAAAGTACCAAGACGAGAAGACTACGAACATCTAGCTAGGGAAAATCGTGCGAAGTATCCTGAGATAGCTCGGATGGTAGATGAAATAAGACAGCACTTCCCTGGGGCTAAGGTGGTCGCCGTAAGACCAAGACGAGATGTCGTCAAGCGTCAAGCTCCAACCACTCCCTCACCTGACGAAGAGGCCTAGATAGTTTATCGGCAATTAGTGACGGGTCTTTACCATCGAGTGCCATTGTCTTAGCTCTTTGTTTTGTGCTGGAAGAAGACACGATAATCTTCTCGTCTGTTATATTGTGTACCGCAAAGCCTATCCACTGAACACGATCATGGAGATCGGTCCACTCCCTGACCTTACCGTATCTTATTTCCATGACCATATATAACATAAAGTCTGTGGGTAACTTCGACTCAAGCTGTGGATATATAGGGTTTTCGTAGTTGCCATCGTACAATGCCGCATTTTGTTTTGCAGTTTCTTCATCCTTAAATACCTGAGCTATCCTTATTTGTGTCTCTAGTACAGTCAACTGATTAGTTGATCCAGCTTCACGACCAATACCATTCTCGCTAGGTTTGTTGCTGTGATGGATCATGATAACAGACATCCCCGCGTTTCTAAGACGAACCGCCAATTTATTGACGCGAGACCATTCGTCTGAGGAATTTTCTGCGAGGCCAGGGTATGCTGTTCTGATGGTATCGACTACAACAACGTCAGGTTTTACAAATTCAATCCAACCTTCAAGTTCTTGCAACCCCTCTCTCTGATTAAGGTCCATCTCTCTCTCATCAACATAAGGTGTCCATATATTCAAGCGTTCACCCGTATCGCCATGAACTGAACGCAAGTCCATGAGCCTTCTTGCAATGGTAGCCATGCCCATCTCAAAATCTAAATATAAAACTTTTGCTACACGACCAACCTCGAAGGGTCCAAAGTATCTTTGTCCCGCTGTCAGAGCCGCCATTGCATGTTGAACAAACAAACTCTTACCATGACCAGAGTAACCAAACACTTGGACTATTGTATTGCTTGGTAGCCAAGGCTCTATGAGATAAGACTTTGCCTGACTTTTTTCGAGCAACTGTTCCGCGTCATTCATTCTAATAAGTTTTCTTTCTCGCGGTCTGTCTTCGTCTTGTGGTCTTAACAGGAAGTCCCCTGCATGATTGAAATTTTCGGGATGGTTTCTTTTTTCTGACTGCTCCATTGATGAAACAGTCGCCTCAAACTCTCTCTCGTCAAGAGGTTCTTCAAAGAACTCTCGCATAAAAGCGTATGCTCTCACCCTAAGTTCTGCTCCCCAATAACCTTGCTTAATGGTCTCGGAAACATATCTCATGACCCGCTCATTCCGACCATTGCTAAAGCCAGTTGGGATTTTCATAGTGTTTGGATAGGTGTCCTTAACAAACTTTGCAGTTCGATCCCACTCGTTTAAGAAATCTTCCTCGGTGAGGGGGGCAACCCCCGTTAAATCTAGCTCATTGAATCGGAACTCTTTTTCGCCATCGGAAACAACAGGTCTCCAATCTTTCCATACTGGCATCTCATCCCAGTCGAAGTGGGGCGGGATGTTCCATTCATAGTTTTTACTAGGTGGGAGTAGGGCATACGATCCATCCCCACGAAAATCAAGGCCATCAATCTTAGGCCAATCAACGCCTCTTGAATTTATACCCGCCCTCGGTCCTCGACGTATGCCATCTCTAGGATGCTCGAAGTATAAATGTATTCCGCGTTTTGTTTTAACTTGAATCAACGAGTCCATGCCTGCCTCATGTGCCGCAATCCTTGACTCTTCATTATCGCAATCAACGATGACTAAACCAGAGAGATGACCCGTAACAATGGCTATGTCGTGGTCTGGATGGTTTGTCCACCACCTCTCGACTTCTTCTTCTGTAGGTAAACGGTCTTGATACTCAATCCATTTTATTGCTGGTCTCTTGGTCTCTGGTCTTATAGGAATAATTGACCACCCTCGGTCAAGATATTCTAACGCCTCCGTCAATTTGCTCATGCTGTTTCTCCGTTGTTAGTTCAAAGTAATCATCAATTTTAAGGTTGGGATCAGCACTCAATATCTTTTCTAAGTTAGTTGATGAAATGTAATTGCGGTCAATCCATCCATAAGGAGCAGTTCTAACGACACCGACAATCTCAGCAACCTTAGCCGCACCACCTACATCATCTATAAGTTTTTGAATGTTGAGAACTTTCTTCAAAAAGGGTCTCCTTTTTTTACTTGCATTACCATCTGTATTGTGTATCATACAACTTGTGGTGTTGTAAAGACACCATTTGTTAACGGGTCAAACAAATGTAAGCTGACCTCATACAATAAGGAGACAGTATGAAAGTGAAGACAGATAGCTCCGAATGGAGCGCATTTGATCCTACTTCTACTAGAACATCCGCACCGCTTAAAGATGTTGATGCAGAGGTAAGGTCTACAGAAAGTGCAAGTATAACGACTAAAATAAAAGAAGCGGACAAACGCAAATCAAACCTTTTAGTTGATCTAGCATATAGGTTCCAAGAAATTCATGAGCGTGTCGAGAGGGACACGGCTGAATTGGACCAACTCACAGCAGAGATAGCGCACTATTTTCCAGAAGAAGCTGGCGAAGTTTCAAAAGAAAGTGGTGAGTTTAACATTGTTGTTAATCGAACTGAGCGTTGGGTTTGGGATAAGAAAAAACTCGAAGAGCATTTTGGTGAGCAAGAGTTACCACCTTATGTAACTCGCAATTTAACCGTCGATAAAAGAAAATTTCAGAGGCTACCTCACGAGGACCAGTCTGCATTGAAGTTTGCTTTGACTCGAAATCTAAACTCTCCAAGAGTAAAGGTAATTAAAAATGTTTAAAACTATGTCAACTAGGGACATCCAAAAGGATGGTCCCGCTAAAGTTCTTTTGTATGCACATCACGGATGGGGTAAAACTTATCAGTGCCGATACTTTCAAAAGCGCTACGGCAAAGGAATAATAATTTCTGGTGAGGCTGGACTGAAATCAGTTGAGGATGTCGATATAGATTATCTTCCATTTTCTTCTTGGAACAACAAACATAATCCAGAGGAAGGTGTTTATTCGTTTCGCGGAATTGTTCGTATGCTTCAGTCAGACGAATTTAAAAAAGCTGGTTACAAGTGGATAGCCATAGACAGTCTAACAGAAATGTCTGAGCGACTTGTGGAGCAATTAGAATATGAATGGAAAGAGAAAGGCAAAACCGCAGACTTCCAAATGTGGGGTGAGTATAATCGTCTGATGCTTGGTAGTCTGAAATGGATACGCGATCTTCCTTATCATGTTTATGTATCTGCTCTTGCTAAAGAAGAGAAGGACGCAAACGATGTTACCCAATACTGGGTACTTGTAAAAGGACAAGCGGTTTCAAAACATGTACCCGCCCTTTTCGATCATGTTTTTTGTGGCGTAAGAACTACTGAAAAGACAGAGGGCGGAAGGCCCAAAGTTAAAAGGTATGTTGTCACCGACGAAGTGTCGGGTTGGCATGGCAAAGCAAGAGACCCACTTAATCGTCTGAAACCATACGAAGAGGTTGACGACATCACAGAGTTGCTAGAGCGAATGGCAAACGGAAAGGAGCAAAGCGATGAGTAACGATTGGAATGGTTTCGGTAGCCTTGATTTATCGAGCATTGATGCGGAGGCAAAACCCGCACAACTACCAGACCTCGGAGTTGGCAAGCATGACGTTACATGTAAATGGGCGGAAATTAAGGACACGACTACTGGGGGTAAGAAAGTATCCCTGAGGTTCGAGGCCAACGATGGCTCTGGTCAAGTTTGGTGTAACCTAAATGTTGTCAACAAAAGCAAGACGGCGCAAGACATAGGACGACGAGGTTTAAAATCATATCTAATGGCTATGGGGCATCCTACCCCAGATTTGCCAGGGGATATAAAAACATTGGTCGGTGGTCAGTGTGAGGTTGTCCTTCAGTTGGGTGACGAATACATGGGACAAAAAAGAGTAGAGGTTCAATACTTCAACGTCTTGGCATCCCAAGCTAAAAGAAATGCTCAGGAACTCAAGGGTGATGGTGGCGGTGATGACGCCACAAAAGGTGGTGATTTGGACGACGAAATACCGTTTTAAATAATATAGTGGGGGCAACTAAAGTTGTCCCCATTTTTATTTAAGGATGTAACCTTGACTTCAGCAGAAGATATTATAAAAAAAATAGATGACGGCTACGAAAAAGACCATAAAGAAAAAGCCAGAAGCTATATCGGAGCATCAATAATAGGCAACCAGTGTGACGCGATGCTTGCGTTTAACCTCAGAGGTTTCCCTAACACTCCCCCTGACCCAAGACTATTAAGAATATTCGGACTAGGACATATACTAGAAGACGAGGTTGTTAAAGATTTAAAGAAAAAAGCACAGATGCAAGTGTGGGAAGTTGATGGTCTTACTGGAAACCAACATACATATGAGGCATTGGGCGGTCATGTTGTGTGCCACATGGATGGGCATATAGATATAGGCGACGAAGAGCTAAGAGTTTTGGAAATCAAAACCATGAACGATGCTAGCTTTTCCAAGTTTAAAAAGAATGGTGTCAAGGTGAGCCACCCACAATATTATGCACAGTGCCAAATGATGATGGGCCTATCTGATATACCAACATCTTTCTTTATAGCAGTGAACAAAAATAATTCAGAGTACCACGCACAGATAATCGAGTTTGATGAATTTGAATACGCCTACATCCAAGAAAGAGTAGGCAAAGTAATAAATAATGAGGCAAAAAAAATAAGTAAAGATGCTACCGATTGGAGATGCAAGGGCTGTTTCAAGCGTGGTGTGTGTTGGGAAAATAAAGAAGTAGCAAAAATGTGTAAAACTTGTGAACACTCCAGAGCAACAAGTAGCGGAGATTGGCATTGCATCCGACACGACAAGCTAGCCATAGAAACTTGCGGAGATTATAGCCTCTACCAACCACTTAGTAAGGAGGCGTAAATGACAGACGAAAGATTAGCCAAAGAGGCTAGTGTTTTGATGCACACTTATGAGGATTACGCTGGGATCAGAGCGAAGCTCCTCAAGGAAAAAGAACAATCACAAGACGAGATAGCATCAATATCTGAGCGCATCGAGGATTTAATTATTAATGCACCGACTGGCGACAGAGATAAAAAACTTCATGATGAAATCACAAAAGCAAAAGACAAAAGAAAAAGACTGAGAGAAAAGATTACCGAAACAAACTTCAAGGTAAGAGATTGCGAAATCCAGATTAAAAGGGTTGAGCTTGAAACGAGACTACTGTTGGGAGGAATTATCGTTGACGAAGATTAGAACTAAAGTTCTCAACAAATCTAACAAAACTATCAATGGACCTAGAGCAAAAGATTATGGACCCGCTGATAAAAACCATGAAAGAATAGCTGTAGGTTTTGACGTTATAGCAAAAGCCGCTATTGAAAATGAGGGAAGAATTACAAAAGCTCACGTAACACTTATGATGGACTGGGTAAAAACTTGTCGTCTTTGCCACACGATTGACCATGAGGATAGCTGGGTAGACAAGTGCGGTTATTCTGCTATCGGTGCTGAACTAAGCAAAACTAAATAGAAGTTCGAGCGTTTTTTGCATGGACGCAGTACGGCATTGCAAATGCTATTCTGTATTGTTCTGAGTTCTGCATATTTTTAGCCACCAATACAGCCTCTTCCATACAAGCATCTAAGTTGTCATGGTATTCACCTGGTTTAGCGACTAAGGTACAAGACGAAACATGAACCGTCATGCAGAATAAAATGACGGGTATAAACAATTTACTCTCCTTATTCTGTTGCACACTCTCCTTGACAACAATCTTCTTGAACACACTTACAATCTGCACATTGCGTATGACCGTGTACTTCTACAGGTTCCTTATCAGAACCGCACCTCTTACACCGTCTTGCACTCTTTGTTTTGTTTTCCACTCTTCTTTTCCCGCCAACATGTATGCGCAAGTGTCTAAATAAATCTTGCATTAATCCGATAGTTCAAAATGAGGACCATCGAGGAAAGGTCTCCTTCCTTGCGATCTCCTAATATCAATATAGCTGTTCATTGCATCTTCCATCGTCCCGTTCCATGTGCCTATATCGGAAACAGTCCATGCACATCCCCACTTCAATGGAACTCCATGCGCCCTTGATGCCATAGCAAATGCGTCAGCTATGTCGTCGTAGACCGCAAGCTCCCAACAGACCTCCCCATTTACAAAAGCAAACACATCTATAGCTCTACCCACTATATGTTTTGATTCTAGTGTCTGTGATCTTTTTGTGTCGTACAAAATTTGCTGACGTTCTTGCGAACGAAGCCCTTCAGAAATTCCGAAGTCAATGTCGGAGACAGATATAGCCATCTCCGCAAGGCCAACTAAATCTTCATTAACACCTTCTAATTTCTTCATAGATTTTTTTGAGAATGTGTATGCCATACTTTACCTTTCTATCTTTTCCCCACACCCTTCACACGCTCAAAACTTCTGGCCCCAGCAAGACCAAGCATACCCAGCAAGACGGGCATCATGATTGACATGTCAGCCTGCGGGATTACGAAGCCGAACGGTGCGGCGAGTGGTGATATTAAAAAATTTACTGTGAAGCCCAGGAC
>CEQD01075256.1_pt1 | contig 13791 bp, 15 predicted proteins | sample 530511 | NCBI WGS metagenome assembly CEQD01 (sample SAMEA2620230, study PRJEB7988) | marine metagenome | biome: marine biome (ENVO:00000447); feature: surface water layer (ENVO:00002042); material: "saline water (ENVO:00002010), including plankton (ENVO:xxxxxxxx)" | depth 5 m | reverse complement strand
GCTGGGTGTGAAGCACTTGGTAAGAATGCAGAATTTCATGTGCAAAACTACGGTGCGGGAATAGAAGATCGTCTCACTGGCGATCATGAAACACAAAGATTTGACACATTTTCTTATGGTGTAAGTGACAGAGGTGCTTCTATACGAATACCTTGGCAAGTTGAAGTTGATAAAAAAGGTTACTTAGAAGACAGAAGACCTAATGCAAATGCAGATCCATACGTGATTGCAACTGTAATGATTGATACTGTTTGTTCAGGAGCTTCTAGCTAACTAGAAGTATTTACTGCAACAATTTCATCAATTTTTTCTTGAAATTGAGTTACATTCTCATTGAATGAATTTAAGGCTGCCGCCCTTCTTTCACCAGTGTCTGATGAAGTAAGACCTTCAAGAAGCTCTTCAGTATCTAAAAAAATTAAATTAGCTAAAGATTTAAGTTCTTCATGACTTTTTACAAGCCCTGCAAACGTTGATGGAGGTCCAGGCTCTGTTACTGTATCAACAAATTGTTGTGCATCTTCAATAAATGCTGCAAATTCGTCTTTAGCTTCTTGGTAGGTTACTTCTTCATTGTCCCATCTATCATTTGCCTCTAAAACTTTTGTTGCAAGATCTATAGATTGTATTCTTTCTGATGATATTTCTTCAAGATAACTGACAACTTCAGTAGGTAAAGTAGTAGTTGTCGATGTAGTACTAGTTTCATCAACTACTACATCTGTTTCAACCACTTCTGCAATTTCTTCAGTAGTAGGCTCAAGTTCAAGACTGTTATCAGTTGCAACCCTGTTTATAAATGTATAAGTTGTTGCGATCATTCCTATAAGAACCAATGGTAGAACTAGTCTTCCAGGTTTTGGATCTTCGTTAAATGTATCCATGACTATAGTTTATCAAAGATGTTGATAATATCTTGCGATAATGACTCCCATTCAACATTTTCATCTTTTGTGATTGTCACAAAATTTGGTCCGAAGAAAACAGAAGATACACCTTTTATAGCAGTTAAAGCATTCTTTAGCTTATCATCACCTAAGTCTGTCATTACTTTTTTTGCGTTTGGATTGGGTGTGTCAATTAATTCCATATTATTAGTTAATTTTAATATAAAAATCATTAATATATGACAGTATGAATTATGAAAGTATTAACAAAGAACTGTCCTTTTTAAATTTTCAAAAAAAATATTTATATAGCATTTTAGGTTTATATTTATTTTCACTTGGTACAACTATGCTTGGGTATTCAAACTATCTTCTTCTTGAGTCGATTGGAATAGTCGAAAGATCAGTTACTACTTGGAATGCACAAGGACTATTTTGGTTTTTGATATTATTTTGCCTATCACTTTTTGTATTATTTATACCAGTTGAATTTTTAAATATTTTTAAAATATACAATTTAACTTTCCAAGACCTGATCGTAAATATAATTTCAGTAATATTTATGTCTCTTTTAACCTTAGTTTTTTTTCAATTTTTACTAAATCCCTCTAATTTAATTCTTGAAGATTTAATTGATATTGGAAAAGCTGTATCTTTTTCTGGATTTATATCGATCCCATTAATACTTTTCTTTCTTCATAATTTAAAACGCACCATTGGGTTATCTGATAATTTCTCATATAGAATTACTTATTTTGCATGGGTGCTATCTTGTCAAATTTTTCTATAATTTTTTACGCATGAATAAAAATCAAATAAAAAATAATTACAAAGAAAGAATAAATTTTTTAGATTCTAAATTTCAAGAATTAAATAGTTATGAAATTGAGAACTTAGTTGAGCATTCTATGTGTACAAACGTAACTATAGATTTTGATTCTATAATTTTGTGGGCTAAAAAGGTTAAAGATGAATTTAATACTGAAATATCTGAGATTCCATTAGATAAGCTTCAGAGTTGGAATGTAAGTAAAAAAAATATATCTCACAGTAGTGGCAAATTTTTTGAAATTCTTGGTTTGAGGGTTGGCAGTGATGCAGGAAGAGAGATATCAGGTGGTTGGGATCAGCCAATCGTTAAAGAGTATAATTTTGATGGAGGAGTTTTGGGACTAATAAGAACTTATATTGATGAACTTCCTCACTACCTGGTACAAGCAAGATTTGAACCTGGAAATTATGGTCCAATTCAGATTAGCCCTACCTTGCAAGCTACTTTTTCAAATCTTAACCAAGAGCATGGAGGAAGAAAGCCACATTATCATGAATTTTTCAATGATTATAAAGACACCAGTAACTATTTATTTAACGCCTGGTTATCAGAAGATGGTGGCAAATTTTATAAAAAAAGAAATCGTGGTCTTGTAAAGCAAGTTCCTTATGAGGATACATATTTGGTCGACGATAATTTTAAGTGGATAAGTCTGTATCAGATTAAAAGACTTATGAATGAAGATGCTTTAATTAATCCTCACCTTGCAAGACTAATTTTTCTTTAAAAAAATGAAAGTACTTGTATTGGGTAATGGTATACATGCTAAAAAAAGAGTCATACCAGCCTTACAACAAATAGACATTGTGGATAGTATCGTTGTCGGTGATAAAAATACAACAAAGAGTGAAATAAGAAATAATATTAATTTTGTTAATCTTAGTAATGTTTTTGAAAGTAAAGAACAATATGATCTAACACTTATTGTTACGCCTCCATACAATCATTTAGAAAGTTTTCAAAAAGTCAAAGAGTTTAGTGCCAAGGTTTTAATAGAAAAGCCCATCACTAATGACTTCAAATATCTTTTTAGTAGTGATATGAAAAATTATTTTAATGAAGGAAAAGTTATAGAGTCTTTAATGTATCTCCATCATCCTGTTTGGAATAGAGTAAAGCAACTAATTGATTTAAATGATATTCGATTGATTGAGTCAAATTTTAGTGTTCCTCATTTAGAAAGTAAGAGTTTTCGTTACAGTAAAAAACTTGGAGGAGGGTCCTTAAATGATCAGGGAATTTATCCAATATCTTTAGCCTCAGAATTGATTAAAGATAGATATGAAATTACTTCCTTAAATATAGATAAAGAGAAGAACTACGAGGTTGACCTTGGGGGAGAAATACAAATAAATTTTGAAAATCTAAACTTTATTGGCAAGTGGGGCCTTGGAAAAGAATACGCTAATTATCTTAAGATTATTGATAAAAATGATGATGAATATCTTATAAACTTCTTTTACAGCAAGCCAGATGACACAAACATAATAATTCAAAACCAAAATGAGAGTAAAAATATAAACATAGGTGTTCATGATCAATTTAAATTAATGTATGAGCACGCTTTAAATGAAGATTTTGAAAAATTTCAATATTCAAGCTATGAAAATATAAAAAAAAGATATTCAATTTTTAAGTTAGTTTACGAAGAGATTTAATAATATAAATACTATTTATTCTGTAAGTTTTTTTGTTCTTTAACTATCTTTAATAATTCATTTGAAAAAAGCTCTTCTTGATAATTTGTTTTTTTAATTAAATCACTTATCTCAAAATTCTTAATATATGTTTTATCGACAAAGAAAATGTGATCAATGTATTGTTTATATTTTTCAAATATTTCACGGTTTAACGATTTATCATCATCGTTAATTAGGCATATCAAATACACTTTCTCTAAATATTTAATAGGAAAATCTTTTATAGAAGTAAAATCCAACAAACAAACAATATCAGCATTTAAAAGGGTGTTTGTTGAAAGATCAATATGTAATTCATACCAGTTGGATCTCAATTCTTGTAACTTTTGATCGTTTACTGGTGACAGGTATATTTTTCCTGGATCTTGGTGAACAATTATCCCAAATATTTTATGACTTGAAGGCAATCTTTTAACGACCTTTAACCTATAACAAATCAGTGTCAACAAAGATTGATCCTGTCTATGATTCAAACGACTACTACCTTTTGGCGCAATTAAATCCTCAGATTTAGAACTTTCTAACCATTTATCAACAATTTCTACTGCAATTTTCTTATTAGAATTAAATCCAATCATTCCAGACGCTAAGTTTCTTTTATTTTGGTCTAAATCATTAAAATCAAATTTGCTTATTGTCTTTTCATGTGTCCATTGATAAATTTTTCCAGCACTTTTAGGCACGTATACTCCTACAGATGTTAAAACTATCTTCAGTAATGTAAGTTTTTTGGTAATCAAATCTCCAGCATCTAGCCAAAGAACTGATCCCCCATACTTCTTTAGTGATTCATTTACTATTGCACTTTTCCAGGCATAAGAGCCAAGTTTATTATCTGTCCTAGAGCGCTCTGAAAAAAATGATGGATATTTATCAAAATCAAATGTGATAATTTCAATATTTCTATAGTTATCTTCTAAATAGGTAAGTTGTGAATCATAAAAACCAAGGTTGTAAACTACAATTTTTGAATTGGGTTCATATAAACTAATTGATTTAAGTAGATTAATAATGCTATCAAAATGAGTGAAATCTGAACCTGTAACAACTGTCAAGTTTGTATCTATCAATTTTCTATACAGTATTAAATTACTTAAAGAAAAATAAAAAATTTTAATTATATCTAGAAAGACATCAATTAAATTTTTAAATATTTTTTTTGTTTTAATTATTTTCTTCATTTACTTAGATGGTATCAAGTATAAAAAATTGAAGTTTTTTTGTTATCTATCTTTAATTTTTCTAATAAACATAGTCTAACTAATATCCACAATTTGACGGAAATAGAAATTTATAGTTGATTCTTCTTATAAAAATTTTGTAAATTATATTCTTAAATCAAAAATAAAATAGCTTTATAGTAAAAATGTATGAAAGAAAACTTAAAAGAATTTGCAAAAAATTATTACTCTCAATGGGGAGAAGATGGAATCTTAGAAGAAATTTTAAAAAGGTTATCGATAACGGATTATTCTGATATTTGGGTTGTTGAATTTGGCGCCTGGGACGGAAAACATTTAAGTAATACTTTTAATTTAATCGAAAAGGGTGCATCAGCTGTTTTAATTGAGGGAGACAAAAATAGATTCGATGATCTTCTTAAAACAAAAAATGAATTTCAAAATATAATACCCATAAATAGTTTTGTAACTGCAACTGGAGAACAAAGCTTAAATAAAATGTTAGATCAAACTCCAATAAAACAAAATTATGAGATTTTATCAATTGATGTAGATAGTTATGAAAACTTAGAAATTTGGAAAAATTATAAAGGAAGTCCAACCATCGTTGTAATTGAAATTAATTCGTCTTTTTTACCTCATGAAAAAAATATTAAAAATGAATTAGGAAATACATTTTTTGAAACAAACAAAGTTGGTGAACAGAAAGGTTATAAACTTGTCGCTCATACCCCAAATATGATTTTTATAAAGAAAGATGAGGTTCCAAAAATTTATAAATATATATCTTATAATTCATACAAACTTTTTAACTATGGAGATTTTTTGAGGTGGCGAAATATATCAAGAATAGAAATTGTTAAACTTCTATTTTCAGGAGCAAAATATATTTCTTTTACACCATTGTTCATAAAATTACTTCCTCAAAAAATTAAAATAAAAATTTATAATAGGTTCTATTAATAAATATTTTGATAAATCGTATTCTTAAATGAAAAATTTAATTTTTGAATATCTATATCTATTCTAAAAAATAAAATAGCTATATAGTAAAACTGTATGAAAAAAAATAAAATAAAATTTTTTTTAATTGTAACTTTAATTAGTTTTTGCAATAATCCTACCCAAAAATATAGCTCTACAAATGATTGTCTCAATGCTTTTAATGTTGGTGAAATTGAATCATCTGATATCAATGAGCAATTTATAATAGCAGGACATGCATATGGATCTCACCAAAGCGACAATCCTGCTCTGTCATACCAATTTCTAAATTTTTTAGATAAAAATAAATCTAAGGAATACTCAATAATTCTTACGGGTGATTTCATTCGTAATAGTACTTTAGAAAATATGAATGTTTTAAAAAAACAATTAGACCAGTACTCCAGTAATTATTATTTTTCAATTGGCAACCACGATATAGATTATGGACGTTCAGAAGCTTTTTATAAAGTTTTTGAAAATGACCTAGATTTAATTTCCTTTGGGAATGTAGATTTAGTAATTGCAAATTTTTCAAATTTTAATTGGGAGCCCAAAGATAGTGACAAAAAAGCAATTAATTCCTTTCTTAAAGATTCAAAAAGTAAATATATAATTATATTCTCTCATCAAATTTTTTGGGAAGAAATGGTTGTTAACCCAATTCAAAAAAATGCGGACGATTTGCTAGAAGTACCACTTAAAAAAAATGCATTAGATTGGTTAGAGAGATCAGAGAAAACAGTAATCATTGTCTCTGGAGATTATGGATTACACGAATACGAAACTTATTGTGAGCATAATACTGAAACCGATACTTTATTTATAGCTAATGGACTTTACGATAGAGATACAGATACTGTATTAGAATTGACTATTTCTGATCAAGACTTTAGATTTTTAGAGATTATTGTTTCAGATTAAAAAATATCGACTCTATTGATTTTTCATATTTAGAAAACTTAATTGGATTTTTAAAAAACAAATTAGCAAAATCTAAATTCTGGTTTTCATGTAATTTTTTTAATTCAACAACATTTATATCTAGTTTTTGATTGTATCCAGTTAGAAAGTTTTCAAATTCGAGATTTTTATCGATAGTCATTCGAACTTCATTATTAAATTTGAAATACTTTCTGTTGTATGAAACATAAGTTTTAGGTATTAAGTAGTAGCCTTTATAAATTATGTTTTCTACATCATCGAAAGATTTAAAACTTGTTTTAGTTTTAAATTTAAACTTTCCATTAAAATCAGAAAATTTAATTTCTTGAAATATATCTCCTTCTTGGTCATATTGCCTATATCTAAATTTGAATTTTGAAGTATCGTCGTATTTTGAACGTAAGTATAAATCCTTATTTATGGTATCCATGTAAAGACTTTTAACATGTCTTGTTTTATAAAGATTATCGATTTTGGGCTCAAATTGATTAAAAAAATAACTTAATTCTACATTGTTAAATAAAAATTTATATTCTTTCCTTTTTTCTATCATGAATTTTCAAACACTGATCCTTCTTGAATATAATTTTCCAAAATACCTGAACATGAATAATTATTTATTTGTAGCTTAGATGGACCAAATTCCAATTTTTTTCTATATAAAGATATACATTGTTCAGTAAATTCTGTTTCAAATTTTTCTAAATATAAAATAGAGCTATCTTTTACAGCAATTGCTAAATTTATATTTGAGCCTTTATATTTATTTATATTTACCAGAGATCTTTCACCTACAGATACCCCTTTATCGTCGCAACCTTCAACGTTCAATTTGTCAATTAAATACTCTCCTGAAGAAAAATCTACACAATCATTACCACTAGATTCAATTTTAATTTCTTTAATTTCGAGTTTTGAAAAGTCTAAATCTAAACCATCAAAACTTGAATTATTCAAAATAATTTTATCTATAACGCCACTGCTTTTCATAATGTTCACATTATCTTCACAAAAAGCATTAGAGCTTAAAATGAAAGTATCAACGAAGTTAATATTATAAAAAGTCGTACAGCCAGTTAGTAAATTTTCATTAACTCTTGCTTTCATATTTTTTAATCCCTCAATATTTTCAACTTCAATTTTCCAATTACTTAAAGTTCCATCAATAAAGAGAATTCTTTGTAGCTCGTTACTGATTAAAATGTTTATTTTTTTACTTTCAACATCTATATTTATTGATGGGCTGTTAAATCCAAGTAAATTTACGTTGTCTATTTTATAACTATCAACCTCATTCAAAGGCTTATCAGCAAAACCAAGTAATATATTTTTAGTTTGTTTAGTTATTTCCTCTAAAGTTTCTATTCCTGAAATATCATTACAATCTTCTGTCGAAACAGAACATTCATAAAACTTGTCATCAATAATTTTTAAGTTCGTATAGTTATTAAGTTCAGAAAAATTTAACTTTAAACTTTCTGAAGCTATTCCATTGCTATTATCTGACGAGCTTTCTCTCAAAATTAAATTAAGGTTATTGTAAAAATATTTTAAATATTTAGATAATTCAACAGTATCCATATCAAACCCTTTTTTTTGTAGGATCTTTAATATTTTCTTATCATCTAAAGGATTACTATTTATCTTTTCAATTAATAACTTTGCTCCTTTGTTAATTTGTGCCTTATGAGATCTCGATTTTATATATTTCATAACATAATTTTCGATATCATCCCCGTCTTTTAAAATGTAGGACATGCCATCGTAATAAATAGGTTCCAAAACATCTTCAATTGGGTTGTAGTAAAATTTTCTATTATGATTTACCAAAGCATGTTCAGAACTTAATGCTATATTGGCAACTTCAAACATTAGCAAATTATTATTATTTTGAATAGATGTAAAATTTAATTCGTTATATTGATTTTTACTATCAAATAATGTTTGATTTAATTTGTGTATAGCTTTTACTGATCCCGTAAAATTATAAGTATTACTTGCCGCCCATCTAGTGTTGTTAACTTTTGCAAAGATCGGACTTTTACTAACAGTTTCATTATCTTTTAAAGCAAGTCTATTTTCCCAAATTTGTTTTTCGTTAAATTCTAAAATCGAACTTTCTCTTAAAAAATTATTTTCAATCATTTCTTTGACGATTTTTTCTTGAAATAAAAATACAGTTTTATTTCCATTTAAATTAATAAAAACTTTTTGTGTTCTTGGAACAAGAAATTCAAGTTCCTCCAAAATGGTTGATACAAAAATTTCATTGTTTGAAAATCTTGACTCTGGTAAAAATAATTTAAATCTGGTTATGTTATCTATATGCCCATCTAAAAGTCTTACATCAAGTGAAGAGATTAATTCTCCATTTTCAATTTGTTTTATATGGTCTATCCAATCACCATTGATTCTTAATTTTGATCTAAACTCACAAATTGATTCATTTTGAAAAAAAATAGTTATGATTGCATCAAAGTTTTTTTTGTATTTAGAGTCAATTATCCTTCCATTGTCAATATAGGCACTCATTAAATTTATATTCCAAGCTCTTAAATTGATAATTTCTATATTTATATAATCAATGGTTTGTAATTTATGATTTTTTACTTCACTATATGTTGCACCATCACAATAGGGCTGAATTGACTCAGTTTGGTCTATCTCTATTTTGGTTTCAGTATATTCACTACCCACGTCATCAATATTTACTGAATTGAAATTAAATATTGCAATAGCCAATATTAGAAATACACCTAATATATAGGTTCTAGATGTTAAAGTTATTTCTTTTATCAATAGAATAAGAGATCAATTTTGAGTCATCCGTAGTTTCAAGAAAACCTATTAAATCATTTTTATTATTTGATGAAAATATATATTGATAAAAATTTTCATTTTTTTTAGCATTCATGCTTATTAAATTTTTATCGTTCATTACATTATCTAGTTGATTATTAGTAGTTACGCTTAAAATATATTCCTTCTCATCAAAAGACGAATAATTCAAAATATTGAATTTTTCACTAAGATCGGCCATAATTCTAAAAATTACAACAGCAATTATCATGAAAAAGAATAAATTCATGGATAGATTCAAGTTCACGCTCGATACAATTCCAAAAGCTATTAAGACGAAATAATAAATTAATTCAAAAGGATTTTTAATTGGCGTCCTAAACCTAACTATTGATAATGCTCCAACTAAACCTAATGACAGTGCAATATTTGTTGAAACAACTTTTGTTATTATATAAACTGATAAAACTAATCCTCCAGAAACAAATAAACTGTTGACAGATTTTAACCAGTATTGATTTAAAAAAAACGAGAATATTATGTTTACGAGTAGCCCCAAAATAAAAACATATAGTAACTGTCTGAATGTTTCTAGTTCGAAAACATAATCAAAACCAAAAAGATTATAAATCATCTAATAATTCTACAACACAAAACTTAATTAATTATATGATTTATTTCTTAAATAAATTTATTTATAGTTTATTAAACATAATGAAATTAAAGTTTATTTAAATAATGAAAAACCAAAACATAAATTTTCTTGTTTATGGAAGCAATGAATTTCTAATACAAAGAAAACATTTAATTAGATTAGCTAAAGACTCTGGCTTTTTTAACCATTGTTATGAATACAAGCCTAAAGATTTACGAAGAATAACTAATCAAAATATAAAATTTGCAGATATATTAAAAGAAAAAACAGGTAGTGGTTTTTGGTTATGGAAATTTTTTTTCCTAAAAGAAATAATAGACATAATGCCAGAGGATGATATTTTAGTTTATTCAGACGCTGGTTCCTCTTTCAATTTTAAAGCAAAAGAAAAGTTTTTTAGTTATATAGATCTTCTAAATCAATCAAGCTCAGGGAATTTAAGATTTAAGATGAAATATATTGAAAATCAATGGACAACAAAACAGCTTTTTGAATATTTTGACATTGATCCGTACTCAACCTTTGGAAGCTCAGGTCAATTTCATGCGACACATATGATTTTCAAAAAAAATAAAAATCTTAAATTAATATTAAGGCAATTTGATGAGTTAATAAATTATGATCCTTATTTGATTTCAGACAAATATAGTAAAGAAAATCAGATTCCAGAATTTAAAGAAAACAGATATGATCAAAGCATTTTTAGTTTACTTAGTAAGATTCATGGATGTGTTGAAATTCCAAGAGACGAGACTTGTATTTCGGAAATATTAGATAACCAAAAGTTATACCCTTTTATTACCACAAGAAGAAGATATACTTTGTGGCAGAAAATACGATTTTTGCTTTTATATCGATTTCATATCAAACAAATAATTTATTTTAACCAGCGAGAATATTGGTTTCAGAAACCGTCTTTACTTGCAAGAATCAGATACAAATTTGATAAAGAAAATTAGGACCTCAAGTATTCTTCAACTTCTTTAAGACAATACTCAAATGAATTGTTTATCATATAATGTTTCTCCCATTTGATAACCTTGTTTACTATTTCTTGAATATCTAGTTTTGCTTCCCAATGTAAATTTTTATTTGCCTTTTCTGAATTTATTTTTAAATTTAGAACTTCTTTAAACTCCTCTTCTGGTTTCACGATTAATTTAGAATCTGATCCCCAACTTTTTATCATTAATTTTGCTATGTGCTGAACATTGAAATTATTATTTTTTAATGAATTTAAATTATATACTTCAGAAACATTTTCTAAGTTGTTTTCGTAAGCTATTTTTAAATATCCGTTTAAAGAATCTAATATATATTGCCAGGGCCTTGTAGAATTTGGCATCCTAATAGTTACATTTTCATTATTTGATAATTTATCAACTAAATCCGTAATTAGTCTATTTTCTGATCTATCACCACCACCAATCACATTTCCTGATCTTACAACAGAAATATTTAAATTTTTATTTTTTGAAACTTTGATAAAAGATTTTGTAATGAGTTCCGCACTTACCTTTGAAGCACTGTAGAAATCATCACCTCCTAATTCAGAGTTTTCATGGTTGTCTTGATTAGGATTTTTGTAAACCTTATCAGTTGTAGCAATAATTAATGACTTTACATTTGAAACTTTATTTGATGATTCTAATATGTTGTAAGTTCCAATTATATTTGAATAAATAGTATCTTTTGGATCACTATAGCTCTTGATTACTAAGCTTTGTGCAGCAAAATGAAATATAAATTCAGGTTTTATCTCATTTAAAACCCTATCTAATTCGTCAGAAGAACCCCCCCCGATATCAAAGAAATATTCATCTTCAAAAAGTTCAGATATATTTGCGATGTTATATATACCATTTCTCTTTTCGCGAGAAATGCCATAAATTTTTGCATCCAGATAGTACAACATAACTGCAAGCCATGAACCCTTAAAACCTGTATGTCCCGTTATTAAAATATTTTTGTTTTTAAAATAATCTAAATATTTCTCATTCATATCAAATATTGGATAATCTTGTTTCTAAAATCTCTAACTCTCTTATTGTGTCGACACATTGCCAGAACCCTTCATGCTTATAAGCATATAAATTACCTTCTTTAGCAATATTTTCAAGTGGTTCCTTTTCAAATACACACTCATTTCCAGAATCTAAATAATTTTTTATGTTCTTATTAACCACAAAGAAACCACCATTGATCCAACCTTCGCTTGTATTTAATTTTTCTCCAAATCTCATAACTTTATGATTGTTTAATTCTAAACTCCCAAATCTTGCCGGGGGTCTTACAGCTGTTAAGGTCACCTTTGATTTTTTTTCAAAATGAAATTTTGTTAACTCAGATATGTCGACATCAGACAAACCATCACCATAAGTTAGATAAAAATTTTCTTCTGATATGTAATCTAAACCTTTGAATACTCTTCCGCCAGTCATAGTGTCTAAACCAGTATCTAAAATTTGTATTCTTATATTTTTATATATAAATACATTTTCTTTTGAAGATTTAAATTTATCTGAAAAATAGTTAGTTATTACTTCTTTTTTATATCCGGCAAGGATTAAAACATTTTCAATATTGTATTTTGCATATAAATCAATAATGTGAAGCAAAAGAGGTCTTCCTAGGGCTTCAATCATTGGTTTAGGAATATCTTCTGTATACTCTTTAAATCTAGTACCTCTACCGCCAGCAAGTATCATCAAGGACTTTATATTCTTCATAACCAATATTTTAGGTTAACCAAATCAAAAATATTGAATTTATACTATAGATATATTGAAAAATATATTTTTAACGGGAGCTTCAAGCTTTGTTGGAACTAACTTAATTCCCAAACTGAGTGGTTTTAATATTTATGCTTTAGAGCACAAAACAACGTTAAAAAAATCTGATAATTTATATCCTGTAAATTTAAAGGATGGACAATTTAATGAATTTTATGTAAGTGAGAATATTGATACTATTATTCACCTTGCTGCAAACTCAAATATTTCAGACAACTTGAACGATATTGAAAATTTAATTGAAACCAATGTAGTGTTTGGAAATAATATTTTATTATCTACAAAGAAAAGTCCTGTAAAAAAATTTATATATGCAGGGTCATACAGTCAAGATATAAAAGAAGTACCTTCTAATTTTTACAAAATATCAAAACAAATATTCGAATTATTGTTAGAAAACTTCTCTAACGAAAATAACATACATTCAACATCTTTTCACTTTGGAGATATATATGGGCCAAATGATAAAAGAGATAAATTAATCCCATATATCTTAAAAAATGAAAATAATAACTCTGTTAAGTTTAATTCAAATGGGTTAGGATATTTTTCACCAATCCATATAGATGATGTTACTAATTCGATTATTTTTGATTTAGAAAAAACAAATAGGCAGATATTTGAAAAAAGAATAGTTTGCTCAGACCTAATTACTGTTAAGGAGTTTGTAAATATTTATAAAAATGTAAGAAAGAAACATTTTACAGCAATTTTTTCAGAGACTAATAGAATCAAGTACTTTGAGCCAATAAATTTAAATCCTAATTTCTTACCAACAATTAATATTGAGGAAGGCCTAAATTCACTTTAGATCATTGAAATCAATAAGGAAAAACTAAAACCTTAAATAAGATTCTTTGAAAATAGATAATAATTCTTAGGTTTACATATTTAATCGACCGTTTTCCAGAGATGCAATGAAGCAATTGTTCTATATGGGGACCATTTTTTTGCATAAGTGTCATATTTGTTCCAATCGCTTTCAGGTTCAATCATTCCAGAATTATTCATAGCAA
>CEQD01106497.1_pt1 | contig 13829 bp, 7 predicted proteins | sample 530511 | NCBI WGS metagenome assembly CEQD01 (sample SAMEA2620230, study PRJEB7988) | marine metagenome | biome: marine biome (ENVO:00000447); feature: surface water layer (ENVO:00002042); material: "saline water (ENVO:00002010), including plankton (ENVO:xxxxxxxx)" | depth 5 m | reverse complement strand
CACTACCTGCTTGCAAATGAGCCGTGCCCGGAGGACCTGATTCCTAAGAATAGGCAGAACAATGTCTATGGTCATGGGCATGTCGAGGGCCTCCCCGCCCTCATAGAGGCTGCAAGCTACGTGTACGGGCTAAATACCGATATCAATCTAAGCGTTGACTCTGACCTCTCAGAAGAGAACAGGATAAACCTACATCCGGGCGAGTCATTCGCTGTGTCCGTACAAGGGTCTCCAATGGAGGTTCAATGGAGAACTTGGGACATGAGGGACAATTGGATGAGTCACCCAGACTTCCTAGAAGGAGATGCAAACTTTGAGATCAGTCACACTATGTTGGTGGACCGGCTCCAATATCTTCCTGGTAATCAAATCGAAGGAAATCAGACTGTAATGGTGCGGGCTATTCTTGGTGATGACGCATCTACAAACTTGGTTGCCCAGGTCTACGTTCTTGGTTCCGAACCCGTATTCACAAGTGGCTCTGGTGAATCAGTAAATTCTGCTCTAGTTCCAGTTTTATCCATGATCGTAATTGTTCTAGTAGGGATGCTCACCGTTTCCTTGATTCGACTGAGATCCGCGAACTTAATTGAATCTAAAAACGAGGAGGAAAAATAATCTCTACCAGATTGGACGAATTTCACCTTCTCACATTATGTTGGGGATGCAGATATATCCTGCGTATCTCGTAGGCCATCCTACTTCCATTGAGTGTTCTTCCTTTTCCCGTGTGAATAGCCCTGATTCTCCACTTTGAATCTGCGAATTTGATAATCGAACCACATGAGAAAACTCGATCAGGCTCACATTCTATCTTCCCAGACTCACTAACTTCTCCATCGGTCATTGTCACCCCAACGATCGTTCTGTCGGATCTTTTAGCCCACATTGAGGATATCTCTGTCGCTGGAAGATTTTCCTGCGGTTGGGATTGAGAATTATCAATCCTAGTCACCTTCCATGCGATTTCATTGTGTTCGAACATGTCTCCGACAGAAATCTCTTCATCTTTGTCAACCTCAATTTCTTCATTGAAACTCTCCCTTCCATCAGATAATGTGGCGTTAATAGAAGTCGCCCTAGGCGGTCTGATTATTATCGTATGAACGGCTTTACACCCTTCGCACTTCACCAGTATATCTTCGCCCAAACCTCTTTTTTTCCTATTGATTATAATATGATCCACAACGTCCTGGCACTGCGGACAGTCTGCGAGCGAGGTGCCCCCGTCAGCCTCCATGATAGATGGTGAGGTTGCATAGTCTTCAAACCATTCTAGAGCATGATTGAAGTGTGGTGGTTGCCAGAGTAACACGTGGACGTAGGCGAAAGAAGTCCGGGTTTGCCAATGAGGTCAGATTCTGATATTATGGCAATTCTTCTTTCAGAGGACGAAGAGAGGGATCAGTCTGAACCAGAGGTGGCATCAAGCATCGGGGAGCAAATGTTGCACATGGACATTCCACTCCTCCCTCGGTCAATAAGAGCTAGGATTAGAGACGTGTGCTCCAGGATTAGGCCGAAGAATGCCGTGATCATAGGAGGGGGCATAGGCCATCTGTCTGCATGGCTTTTCGATCTATGGTCGCCCATAAGTTCGGAGAATGAGAAAATACAAACAAATCGTCCAGAATCTCTTAGGATTATTGAGCCCGGAAAAAGGTTCTGCGTCATCATTGAACGACTAATCAGGAGGTACGAAGCAGGAGATTGGGCACAGGTAATTTCCATGAATTGGCAAGAAGTGATTGCCGAGACAATTTCCTCAAGAGCTTCAAACGTCTCTATTGAAGAATCAGCATTGAATTGCGATTTACCAATGCCTGTAGACTTGGTAGTCGTGGATTTACCGGAAGATGACCGTGCCGATGCAGCGAAATCTATCTTTGAGTTGGTTTCTCCTGGAGGGCTAGTTCTTCTCCTAGAGCCAACCGTTCCCACTGGCGACGTGGGAGAAATTGTTTCCGGAGTCGAACTCACACCCGCTCAGATGAAGGTTCGATCATTCAACAAGTGGATTGAGCTAGTGAGGGAGGTCAATGAGGAGCATTTGGTAGGTTTTACTGACTTGACGGGAGGCACCCTCGTCGCTTTACTCAAAAAATACTAGAGTTAGTCATCGAAATAGGAGATTATCAAATCAATCCTGAGGTGGCCATACCCATAGTGATCATCATGACCCTCCTGCCCTTCCTTCTTCTGTGAAGACTGAGCAATAGCATCCTTCACTACTTCTATTGCCTGTCTACCAGTAGAATTCTCTCTCTGGAGATCCGGATTCTCTTGCAACAAAAGTGCGAGAGAACCACTTACCCAGGCAGTTGCTGCCGATGTTCCGCTGGACCAACCCCACCATTCAGAGTTGCTCACTCCCGAAGCCATTAGGACAGGTACTTCGTGTCCCGGCCCTACAATCTCCGGCTTTTTATCCGGATCGCTTCTAGGTAGAATCGGGTTTGGCCAAAGTCTGCCATCATTATCCCCTTCGGAGCTACCCGACCAGATACTTCCAGAACGCGTAATTCCACCGACGCAAATTACGTCCTCAACCGAACCAGGAGAGCCTACATCTCCATCGTCATCCTCTCCATCATTACCGGCAGAAGAAACCACAAATACTCCGCTATCCAGAGCATCGTTAACTGATTGTTCCAATTCATCTGTGGTGAAGAAATCAGAACCGAAACTCTGACTTCCGCCCAAGCTTAGAGAGATGATGTCTGCACCTTGCTCCACGCACCAGTCAACAGAATCAGAGACAGTTCCATCGGTCCCCAGTCCTTCATCATCTATCGCCTTTGCAACTAGTAAGTCCACTCCCTTTGCGACCCCGTCCAAACCTCCATCGGAGACAATTATTCCCGTCATTGCAGTACCATGGCCCTCGTCATCATATGGCTCTTCAATTCCATTGATTGAGTCTCTCCAGCCCCTCAACTCAACTCCTCGTAAATCGGGATGGCCTAGATCGACACCTGAATCCACCACACAAACAACCACTCCCTCTCCGTTTAGTTCAGCTAGTGACTCATTGTTCGCTCCGATCAGCTCCATGTATTCCATCTGCCAAGATACTAGTGCCGATGACGGCCTTTCAATTACGAAACCATCTTGTCCCTTCCATAGGTAGATTATTGTAATTGAGGATGCAAGAATCACAATCAACGACATACTAACCGCAATCAACGAAGAGATCGCATCTTCTCCCGATGATTGAGCTGACTCCTCGCCATCACCGGGACGAATTAATGAAGAGTATTCCTTCACCAAGCCTCAACCCTTCCAAAGTGACCCCCGACGGGTGTGTTCGACCCGCAATTGACGCATACTAATCTAGTTGGTATCTTACTGTCACATTCTTTACACTTCGAACCCACTATCCCCTTTCCTCCACATCCTTCAATCTCACAGGGGATCATGATATTCCCTACCTCGTCCATAGTAGCGCTGGTGTTCTGATTGCACACGGGACATTTCCCCTGCTCGACCATCTTTGTACGTGCTTCTTCTCCCGAGACCTCTCGCGCTCTAGATGACTGAATTCTGACTTCTGTTGCACCAAGCATGAACTCGGGAAACCAGACTATAGTCAACAAGAGAAATGTAGCAATTATTCCCGTGAAAACATGAATCAGGACAAGCGAGAGACTGAAGTCTAAATCTCCAGGACTAGGTGCAATTGAGTGGGTGCTACTCCAGAAACTGACATTCAAGAAGACAATCCATGTTGCGATAGCGCTGCTCCATGCGAATAAGCTATGATCTTTCCACGCTCGATCAACGACCCTTGGATCCGGGTGTGCATGCTTTCTTTGGACATGTATGTCCCGTGTCTCCACAACAGCTCGCCTAACAACGAAGGTGGACAGGAAAAGCATTATCAGATTTGCAATTACTACCCAAGTCCAACTTCCTAACCCTGCTTCCGAAGGAAAATCTGGGTTCTCTGCATGTGCCCTTATGAAACCGAACATTATGAAGCCCATTCCAATCAAAAGGTAAAGCATATTTTCCCTCATTATTGGGTAACTATTCCAGAGCATAACTACGAAACCAAACCAACAAATCAAGGAAAGTAGTGACAAAATCAGAGCTAAATCTTTCATATGGAGGAATCCACTTTCATCTCCCATTATGCCCCAACGATCGTAGTCTCCGCCACTCGAAATTTCACCAATTCCGAGGTCCCAGGTGCCTAGAATAAAACCAGAGACGCAAAAAGCCATCATCACCAGTTCCTTGGCCCCCCAGTATTTCTTGATCAGGTTAAAACTGTAGCCAATCTCTGAAAACAAATCATCTAGAATTTGCAAACGACTGTTGAGATTAGAAAAGGTACTTCCCGTAGGATGATCGCTCAGCCTATCCATGAGTGCAACCTCGTCGAGTTCTAACTTACCGTCGCTCCGCATCTCCATGATATTCTTAGGCTAGTGGCATTGAATAAGAATCCCATCCTTTGGACACGGTGTATGGAGTTAATTATGCATATTTTGGCGCCGAGGGCGAGATTTGAACTCGCGAGGGAAAAATCCCACGGGCTTTCCAGGCCCGCGCAATACCGGGCTATGCGACCTCGGCTAGTCTGACCCAGAGCCCTTCAGGTTTTCACAATGACGTTTCAAAAAATCTCCACTTCCTAGTCGCCACGATTAAACCAACCACTTCGGTCGTTGTTGCACTGCCACTGTGGCTTAGAGGTATAGCGTCGCCTTGGTAAGGCGAAGGTCGGGGGTTCAATTCCCCCCAGTGGCTCCAGTCGAAATACCACCACAAGTCTATGGCGCAGATTGATTCATAACTAACATAACCTACAGGCCAAGTATGCCCAGCGAACGCGCAAGACTAGCTATAGCAATGACACTACTGATGGTGATGTCTCCTGTCTCCTATGCAGGGGTTTCCAATTGGTCCGGTCCATCGATGATTAACAGCGATGGAACCCCTACGGTGGTGGACGGATTCACCGTACCCACGAATGCTACTGTCATGGACGGATGGGTACATGTGACCAACTCCCCATTGCCTTCATCATCAGATTCTGGCATAGTCTGGGACGAGGATAGTTTCGGCTCTGGCAATATGATTGGTGTCGAGATGAATGATGATGGGGAATTGGTTCTAAAGGACGACGGGACTCGTTCAAATGTCAGTACATTCGATGTCGGGGAAATAGAAGTTATTCTGAATTCTGACTACACATACTCTCCGGGTTGGAGAAGGGTCTTCGTCAAATCCTCCTCCACAAACCTCTCAGGATGCTCTGGCTCTGCTGGAGACTACATTCAACACGGTTTGGATCATAATTTCAACCAGGTCCTAGACTCCGATGAGTTGATTGATACTCTCGTATTTTGCGAGTCGTTCGCAAATGACGATGTAATCACTTCCCTCTCAATAGATGATTCCGGAACGGGGTACTCATCAGGCAACCTATCTGCTACTGGAGGGGGGGGATCCGGATTCTCTGGAACATACTCCGTAAGCTCAGGAATTGAGAGCATCACAATCAATAACGGGGGTTCTGGTTTCGATACTACTGATCAGGTTCAGATCCAATGCCAATGCGACGGCACAGGGGCGCAGGCATCAATAGGATCAGTGGATTCAAGTGGGGCAATTACCTCAATAAATATTGATTCCGCGGGTTCTGGTTACCAGTCAACGGATGTTATCGCGGTGGGTGTCGCAAACGGTACTGGCGAGTCTCTGACAGCAAACGTCTACTCCACCGGGGTAATCCACTCCGCGATAGTGACAGATGGTGGTTCGAACTACACTTCTTCTCCGACAATTGTAATCAGTGACGCTAATGGTACCGATGGGGATATCTCAGCAGTTCTTGGTGACTATTACGAATATGAAGTTGATATTTTGCCAGAATCTAGCGGGGCCAACTGTACCCATTCCGGATTCAAGGTACTAGCCGGCCTAGACTTGAATGAGAACAGAAACCTCGACTCTACGGAGATATCGGAAACCGTCTTCATTTGTCACGAGAGCAAACTCTGGAGGGCCACTACCTTCCTTGATCTAAACGGGACAATTTTCGGAGAGGAGCAGACCCTCGCCCACGGGATTGTCCCATCATCCTCCCCCCAGGGTCTGGTTTCAGCCGGGACCATGCCCGGTGAACCGGTGCCTGCAGGAACATTTGGGCATTTAGTAGTTCCAGCACAAACAGTGCCAAATAATCAGTATATCAGTGCATACTACCTGACCTTCGATCACTGGTACCACCTAGATAGTACAATATCTGGTGGAGGGGATGGAACTTGGGTTGAATACAGGCTCCAGTCCAACTCAATCTGGGGGAACTGGTCGTATATGGAACCACAAGGTGGGTATCCCAGCACTCTATCGACCGATGCTCCCGTTCCTAGTGGGGCCTCATCACCTGTGCCAGTATTTGCTTCCGACTCTCATAGTGGATGGGTTACCAGTAACTTCTCACTATCCTCTCTTTCTGGAATCGACCAAGCAGATAATATCCAATTCCGATTCGTAATTTGGACCCATCCAGATTCAATAAATGAGAGGCCGGGATGGTTCATAGATCAGATCGAGATCATTAATGAGGGCGTGGATCTGGATGTCTGGCACCACGGATGCTACACTACGACCGCTTCTTCTTGCACATACAACTCAAACGCCTACGGAGTGCTCGAGAGGAACATCGACCTAACTGGCACGAACTCCTCGTCAAAGATAGAGTTCAACATGGAGTGGGACTTGGAGGGTGGTTCCAGCGACAATGCTTGCGTTGAACTTTCATTGAATGGCAATACATGGGCAGACATCTCATCAAGCACTAGCAGCACATCTTCGGATTGCTCGGCTAGATCCGGACCTATTCCCGGAAATGGTTATACTGCTGACAACGGACAAACATACGGAGATCAGAGCGGTGAATTTAGATTGGTCTCATTCGACATCCCGTCCGGTTTCCAGGATCAGTCCAGCGTTGATATCAGAATAGTAGTTGACACCAGTTCTTCATTCAATTACGGAGGGGGGACTCCGGATAGAAGGGAGGGACTAACCATATCCCAGTTCAGAGTGGTAGATTACGACGGAAGTACCATGTTCGTCGATGACTTTTCCTCACCCTCAACTATGTCTCACTACGGGATGCCGGATTCTCAAGGCAACCCCGCCCCTGATGACTGGATTTACAGGATCGTAACCAAGGGAGTCCAATCCGAAATGATCGGATTCGAAGACTCGACTGCTAACTCCCCGACAGTCTCCGAAGCGCCAGGATGGACGAGATCGACATCTGGCACATGTAGCAATGACAAGTGCAAATTCACATTGAACAAGCTTTCATCAAACTCTGGACCCCCACTAACCGCGTCTTTCCCCTACGCGTATGGGGTAGGTTTCTCAGGCAATTATGAGAACGGGATTGATGAGGCACGTCTGATTTCTCCTAGCTATGACATTCCTCTCAATGGAACCTCATATCTGACGTTCGACCATTGGTCATGTTCAGAGGCAGGATGGGACGGTGGCGCGGTATTCATCAAAGTGAACAATGGGGCATGGCAATACTTCGACCCGGGATGGTATTCTGGCACTGCTTCTTCTTTTGCTGGCCACAACCTACAGGGAATGGGTATTTTCACGATGGATCACTGTACTGGTACTGCTTTTTCTGGGTCATGGGCTTCGACCAGTCAGATGACTAATCTCAGGGCAAACCTAGATGCCTACAAGGGCGACTCTGTTAAATTCAAATTCGCATTTGGATCCGATGGTTACTACAGTCTCGCTGGATGGTTCATAGATAACGCTGGAGTCCAAATCTCAAACTTCGGCATCCCTGGAAGCTGGCTAAGCCCATCCATCTCGTTGGACTCCGACAGGAAGTTCAACCTGGGTTTTGTCGACATCGAGGGCCATGCAGGCGAGGAAGGGTGGATTCGAGGTTCGCTTTTGGAGGCTGGCACTGGGGCACAGGTCCCAGGCTTCTCCAACATCTCATTCCCGTTCAGCCTAGCAGGGGTAGACGCGGAACAGTACCCGCAGGTCAGACTGAAAATCCACATGGGCTCGGACGACCCCGAGCAGACTCCACGCTTGGAGAAGGTGCATATCGGTGGAAAGAGAGTATTAAACGCAGACTCGGGGCAAAACGGTTGGGAGTATAGCGCCGGAATTGAGGTCGTAGACGGGTTGCTAAACGCCACTGCAATAACCGGCACAATATCATCTGAGTTCGTCTTCTCCCCTCGCCCCATCAAGAGCGTAACAATCTACGGGAACATTTCCAGCACAGTTTCCGTTACAATCTACGACAAGCTGGGCAATTCTCTTGGCTCCGCAAGCAAGGGAGGGACCATACAATTCCCTTCCCAGCAAGTGGGTTTCTCTACATCAGTAACCCTTCCCACTAACGGGTGGATAGACGTTCTTAGAATCACCTCATCGTTCTCCAACCCACCTTCAAACCCTCATCTGGATGTCCTGAATGATGGCTCTGATGACTGGGAATTCCCTATGATTGACGATTCGGGGCAACTGGCGTACGGAAACCTAGGATGGCAGTCATGGATGACTCTCGAAGACTCATACTCGCGAAGCGCCTCTCTGGATCTGGACGGTACTAACCCGCAGAGTCTTACCGTAATGATTCCCGAATCTGCAACGGTCAACTCTGGTTTCTTGAGCATTTCTCCGGACGACGACGGCTTCGAATCCCCAGTGACTGTCTCAGTAGCAGGCTCCTCGATTTCTGGGGGATCCGGGAACTCAGCCTTCACAAGTATTCTCAGCCAGGCACAGATTTCTGGAATAGGGTATCTCAACCCCACCCACACTGACGCTCAGAACGGCAGGGATTGGCTCGAGGTACCAATATCCGTATCATCCAACTTTGCCCAGACAGTACGTATTTCTTCAATGGGCATTGGATACCTATTCTTTGAGAACGTGTCCGGCTTGGGACCAGGAATCGAAGGATACCTGGATGGGATATCCGATGTCGACTTCGAAGACGAGACGGAAATCCCACTGAGTTATACGTCGGACTACGGGGCCCTCTCCTTGGATGGTTCGATAGTCTACGACTTCATGTTTGTGAACAGGGATTTCTCAGTCCCTAATACGTTCTACCCAGACGGTGAGATAATCGAAATCGTCACAAGTCACCATCATCTCTATGACAACTCCCAACTCGCAGATATTACCTTAGTCGGCACATCCTCGGACGGCCAATCTATCGCCTTCATGGTCGAGAATAGTCCCGACGGCCTCTGGGGGGCAGGCTCGGGAGAAGTGCAATTCTCACAGAACTCAGGAGACAGCATAGCTCCTCTGAGCGAGGGTGCGAGCTATGTCACAGAGTCTCTACATAGTGACGGTTACGTCGATATCGAAGTTCACTGGAAGTTCAAAGTTGATTGGAACTGGGACGATGTAGAAAGCATAGAGTGGGAGGCCCGAGCGAACGACCTAGACGGACAAACCATTTGGCCTGCTACGTCTGAGAGCGGTCGTTCCGGTGAGAATGCCGTTGAGAACGATCTACAGATAGACTACTTCGAGATCAGAGACCAGTTTGACAGGGTAATTTCCAATACCTATGATACTCTATTCTACCCGTTCCCCATCCAAGAAGGGGGCCCCCTGAATATATCCGGAACAGTTAGATTCCAGGACAATGAGAATCGGAGGCCCCGAGCAAGTGATTTTTCCGTAGCATTGAACCTCTCGGGATCCATATACCCTCTACAGGTAGGAGATCAAGGGTCCTTCTCAGGCGTGATTCAATCTCCCACCGGGTTGTCTTCCATGACTGTCTCTCCCCTGATGTTGAGAGTAGGGCCGTCATCCTCAACTAACGGGGCAGAAGACACTACCGGAGTCCCCCCAATGGTGGACATCGTGGTAGACAATACTCCTCCCGTAGCGAGTAGGATGCAGGTTCAGACTCCTGTCGGCCTTCAGTTTGTTGACGGCATGGTAGTCCCACCGACAACTTTCTCTCCCTACATAACAATCAGTGAAGATCAGGCCAGAGGAGAGTCTCTTACTCTGAGATACTGGAGGGAGGGGGTAGACGATCAGAATTCTGACGGAATTGCCGATGAATCAGAGTACCAGTCCCAGAATAGGGAGCTAAGCGTCGGGCTAACCGGGGAGCAGCAAGTTCAGTTCATGGGAATAGACGTCTCCTCGATGGATAACGATCTTATCCACCTGTATGTCGAGGGTACGGATTGGGTCGGACTTAGCTACCAGGATGGCTCCACAGGAGGGGGTCCCGGTTCTACCAATTCTTGGGCATCGGTAGTCGTGGCGGAGGACGTGATGGTCGAATTCGCAGGCGCAGGTCTTGGGACCGGTTCCGGAGGTGGCTCAACATTCTCATTGGATAGGCTTACACAAGACAGTATCGACTACTTCCTTGTGCCGGGAATTGAGCACACATTCAAGGTGAGGCTGGACGAGCCGAACGGATTCAAAACTATTGACAACATTTCTGTATTCCTGTGCGGCTACGGAAGCGAATACGGGGTATTCTCCTACGAGCCATTTACCTCTACCCTTATGAGCCCTAGCAGTAGCATGTTGGATGTTATTGGGGCCAGCACCGAGGCCATCACCTCCTCTGTAACCGAGCTGAGCGTCAGGTTCAAGATTTCTTGGGACATGCCATTCACAGAGCAAGACTTCGACTGCAAGCCCAGAGTACTGGTAGAAGACGGACTTGATCAGATAGAATCGGAAGTCCTCAGTTCTCTTTCATGGCGCCTAGACAACCGGATTTCCGCTATTCCTAACGCAGCAGAAGATCTATCCGAGCCGATAATTCCAGCGTTGGGGACCTCCCTCTATCTTGGCCAGGGAGACACTTTCTCAGTTAGCGGTTCTGTCCACCATGAAGGATCTGGAGTTAGGGTCTCTGAGGTAAACCAGGATCTAACCGCAGTGCTTTCCATGACATATGGGAGTGGGAACTACGAGTCCTTGGGTGCTGTGGATGCCGATGGTAACTTCACAGTGGAGATGACCCTGCCAAATTTCCAACCCATAGAGCCAACGACAGCTCTCACTACCTCGTTAATCGGATTACCGGGCAATGCTCACTCGGTCGAGGACTCTCGGGCCTCCGTAACAGTGGATACGAAGCCGCCTACGGCATTGTTCAATGTTGAAGCATATCCGGACTCTTCGCTCACAGTGATCGAGACCAACAACATGGACTCAGTCACCGTCACGATTACCATGATGGAGGAGATAGGGATGAACTTCGGACCTCTCCAGGTCTCATGGGCATTCCAGAGGAACGGCCAGATTATCCCCGGTACTGAGGACAGCGGCGAAGTTCCTTGGTTCTCAAGTGTAGAAGGCGTCCACGTATATCGGGGGGAGTTAGACTTCTCACCTTCCTTGGAGTTCGAAATAAGCGACGGGGACAAGGTATCGTTCTGGATAACCTCCACGGACAAGGCAGGAAACCAGGTAGCCGGTCTCGGTGGCCCCGACTCACCGAGGACTCCCACGATTAGGCTAGTTGAGTTCGACGGGCAGTACACCCGCTCTGTGGTAACTCCCACAAAGAATCCTTTAGTTGGTGACAAAATAACGGTAGTAACCTACTGGGAGAACCCGGGCAAGAACGAGGGTACTATCACCGTAGGCCTGTACGAACAGAGGGTAGACGGCACCTTCCAACCATCGATATCCACACTTATCAACGGTCCAGTTGAATTGTATCTTCCTCCTGGTAGCTCCAGTGTAAAGGCCGAGTTTGAATACAGCCCCTCAGAAGCCGGACAGCCTTTGCTTGTACTGGTAGTAGATGGGGACTATGGCAATGATAACTACATGAACGTGGAGATCAGCGACATACAGGTCTCATCATTATCCGAAGGCGGACAGTCTGGAGGGGAGGTTGTCTTGATTGCAGGGTCGGTTCTAATTTTGGTTTCCCTGATGGGTGCCGCATTCTACGTTATCCGAAGGTCTGCGGGAGATAGCGAGTACTATGACGAGGAATACGAGGACTATGAGGAGTACGAGGAGTAGGGCCGACGAAATCCCAGAGGTATCGGAAAGTGCCTATTTTGAAGAAAACGAACTATCTTGTTTATAGGCCAAACTTGCCGATATTGGAGGTGAGGGAGAGATCCCTCGGATGGGATGCCAATATGACAGAGATAGCTAGAATGGATGAATTGAAGCAGGAGCTCGAGGAGTTAAGAGCGCTAGTGAACACACTACTGACCATTATTATGGAGGAGGCGGATGGGGTCCAATCGGGCTCAGCCCAGCCGATTACTTCGCTTCCAAGCCTTGGTTACTCGATGTAGGCACCTCTGCCCCCATAGTTCAAGAGAAATGCCCAACTCCGAACCTTCATGCAAATGCCTTCCTTAAGCACTGAGCAATGGCTAATTTCCATTGCAGCAGTCTTTACCGCCGGCTTTTTCGCGGTGGCAATATATCAACCGGGGGTCTTCGACCCTGAACCTGACTGGGATGTTTCGGATGGATGCTTGGGAGGTCTGGACCACGCAGACGTGGGAATATCCGAACACTACCACCCGAATCTGAAGGTAATCGTCGATGGCCAGCAGTTACCAATTGACCCAAACACGGGCATTGACCAGACAGGGTGCAGAGAAGGAATGAGGTGGATTCACGTCCACGATGCTTCTGATTCTGGATTTACGAGGCTTCACATCGAGACTCCATCGAAAATGAACGTCCCACTGGGGGCTTTCTTCGAAATTTGGGACAGGCAGGGAGGTCCAAAACTTATGGGTCCCGATGACAAGACGTTCGATGTCAACAGGAACGGAGTCTCAGATAGGGAAGAATTTGACATATCCCTCACAGTCAACGGAGAAAGCAATGACAAGTTCGAAGAGTACATCATGAAAGACTATGACGACATTGAGCTGATTTTCGTTTCGAAATAGACTATCCCTTGATCACAATCAGGGGCCTGAGCCTGGCAACTGGGCGTGCAAGCCCGGCCCTATCTGTAAGTCTGATTACATCGTCAATGTCCTTGTATGCATCTGGGGCTTCTTCTGATAGGTACTTCTCATGAGTCTCATATATCGCAATGCCCTTCTCGCTTAATTCCCTCTTCACCTTTGCACCATCTATTTCCTCTCTGGCTTGTGTTCTGGACATCGCCCTCCCAGCCCCATGACAAGATGAACCAAATGCCTGATTAGTCCCCTTTTTTGGCCCAGACATTACGAAAGATGACGTCCCCATATCCCCTGGAACTAGAACAGGTTGACCTATTCCCCCGAACTCTTCGGATAACTCATCACTATCCCCTCCGAACGATCTTGTCGCTCCCTTTCTGTGGACACAGCAATTGCAGTTTGAACCATGAACAACGTGCTCTTCAACCCTGGCAATGTTGTGGCAAACGTCGTATATCACATCAACATCGATTTCTGCGCCCAAATGTGCCTTTAGTGCCCCTCTTAGGCTTTGAGTCACACAGTTCCTATTCGCAAATGCATAATTTCCAGCGGACCTCATCGCTTCGAAGTAAGACTCTCCCTCCCGTGAGAAGAACGGTGCGGAAGCCAACTGTGGGTCAGAAATGGAGATTCCCCAATCCTCTGATTCCCAAACACCGCCATGGTGCCTGTAACGTCCCTCTAGTTCCTTTACGTGCTCAGAGCAGACCTGGTAACCAAGCCCTCTAGATCCGGTGTGGATCATTGCAGTCAACCTCCCTTCTTCAAGTCCGAATGCTCTAGCGGCCTTTTCATCAATGATTTCGTCTACCACTTGAATCTCCAAGAAGTGGTTCCCCCTGCCGATGGAGCCCAGTGCAGACAAGCCCCTTC
>CEQD01024751.1_pt1 | contig 14080 bp, 13 predicted proteins | sample 530511 | NCBI WGS metagenome assembly CEQD01 (sample SAMEA2620230, study PRJEB7988) | marine metagenome | biome: marine biome (ENVO:00000447); feature: surface water layer (ENVO:00002042); material: "saline water (ENVO:00002010), including plankton (ENVO:xxxxxxxx)" | depth 5 m | reverse complement strand
ACCGACGTTATTATCGATGCAAACAAATCCATACAAGGCAACCAAGCGGGGAGAGATGCAGAAAACCATTTTTGGGAAGTTGCACGCATACCGCCGAGTATCCAGCATCTTTGGCTACAAGAAGGGCTAGACATTTATAATCGTGAGCACGGCGCTCGGTTGATGAAAAAACTTGATGACCCAGAGTGGAAATATCTTCGAGTCCAAACTGGTCGTATTGGCAGACGCTCAGGTCACATATGAATGTCATCGAACAACTAGACGAGGAATTATCGCTTAATGTTGATAACTGGCAAGCAGCTGTAAAACTTGGCGCAGCTTATCTTAAACTTGGCAACCTCGGACACGCACACGCATTTCTTAGCCAAGCGGTTGGCATTGAACAGAACGAATTTACGTTAAATGAAGCAGGCCGTGTTTATGCGGCAATGGGTCGTTGGAGCGAAGCTCTACAATTTTATGAAGCAGCTGCAAACAAAAACCCAAAGAACGTACAGGCCGCTAATAACGCTGCACTAGCGCATCTAAATATTGGCGACCACGACAAGGCTGCAGAATGGCTCATAAGGCCATTTGCCAAAATGACCAAAGACGAATACGAAGCAGCTGACACACGCGAGCTGGATTGGAATTGGGCATTTGTACATTTAGCCCGGGGCGATTATCGAAAGGGTTGGGAAGCCTGGAACAAAGGCGAAGGACACGGCGATCGAGTGAAGCGCCATACTTACGCCCCTAGGTGGATGCCTGGTGATAATGGCGATGTAGTTTTTTACGGTGAGCAAGGTTTAGGTGACCAGATCATGTTCGCTGAGTGTTTGTATGATGCAATTGGAGATGTAAAAAAAGGTGCAGTGGTCGAAGTGGATGAGCGCCTGGCTAATCTGTTTCGACGCAGTTTCCCCGAAGCAAAGATAATGGGAACATTGAGCAATGAGCAGCCTGGCTGGAGAGCTCCCGCTAATGCTGGTTCAATTCCACTTGGATCACTGCCCCTATACTATAGGCCGTCAGCTGCGAGTTACCGGGGTCATCCTTATTTATTGGCTGACCCGGAGCGTCGATTAATGACGCGAGCTCTTCTCGGCTCGTTAGGCAAAAAACAAAAGATAGGTATTAGCTGGACCGGGGGATTACGACACACTGGTGCGATGGCGCGGAGTGTCGAGCTGAAAAAACTGATGCAAAGTTTCAAACGCATCAACGCAAAATTTGTGTCACTCGAACATACGCACTTTGAGGATACAGAAAAGCATGGCGTCAAAGCGTTTGATTATATTACTGGCAGAGCGTTGGACTACGACAATACAGCGGCACTTGTAAGCGAGCTGGATCTTGTTGTCAGCGTGCCTAATACAGTTGTTCATCTTGCTGGCGCTCTTGGCGTACAGACACTGGTGCTCGGATCGAAAGCGCCGAGCTGGTGTCACACGGTTATGAATATGCCGCTCTACAAATCGGTTGAGGTTATGAATGAGTGGACCCCGGCAACGGCTGCTAAACGCATAAAGGAAAAATTGGATGGGATTGTCAAATTACGGAGCGCTTAAAGCAAGTGTTGCTGACACATTAAATCGTGACGATATGACTTCGCAGATTGTTGACTCAATTACGTTGTGCGAAGCAATGGTCAATCGTGATCCAAAGTTTCAAAATCGATTTATGGAAACAACGTCTACTTTGACATTTGATGCAGCTGGCGAAGCAAGTTTGCCAACTGATTTTATCGCAGCTCGCACACTTGTGTTTCAATCAAGCCCTCGCAGCAATCTAGAGTTTTTGTCACCATCCGGGTTTGAGACAAAGTTTCCTAGTACGACTACTGGTCTGCCAATCAACTACACTATTATTGGCGACAAGGTAAAAATTGGACCGCCGCCTAATAGCGGAGCTGGCGCTGTGTTACGCTACTATCAGCGAGTGCCAGCCTTAACGAATGACAGCGATACAAATTGGCTTCTAACCTATTACCCGGACATATACTTATATGGCACGCTAGTGCATACGGCGCCATATCTTGGGGAAGATGCGAGGCTGCAAACGTGGTATGGAATGTTAGATCGCGCTGCAGCGGAGCTAGCGGGTCAGGATAGCCGAGCAAGGTTCAACGGTTCGCCGGTCGTGCCTAGCGTTGCGGTAACAATCGTATGATCCCGAATCCGTCGATCTATCCTGACTGGAAAAGATGGGGCCAGCAAGTACAGCAAATATTAACGCCTCTTTTAGAAAGTTTAGAGGTGTCGTTCTTCCGTCAGGGCAATGTCTTGAGGGTGGCTCGGCATGATGTCGCGGGGCTCCCTTCCGCGACTACGCCGGGCGAAATTATTTTTGTAAACGATGAAACTGGGGGAGCCGTTCTAGCATTTAGCGACGGCACTAATTGGCGACGAGTTACAGACAGAGCAATTGTGAGTTAATATGGCTACACCCACCACGCGACTAAAATTAAAAAAACAAGCACTATCCGAAAACCTTAACACCTGGGGATTGTCTAACGGCATCAACGGTGTCATCGACCAGGTCGATGTACTTGCTGGTTATCTTGAGGTAGATCTCGGAACATCGACCAGCTATACATTTGGCACGACAAATTATTCAGTAGTTGGCAATGAACATGCGTATCGTGCTGTTAAGTTTACTGGCACGCCTGCATCTGGTGTGACGGTAAATATCCCGGCTGTAGATGACTTTAAATTTATCGAAAACGCTACCGGGCAGACGATTACATTTTCAAATGGCTCAACGACCGCAACTTTGGCGAATACGTTTACTGGTTACTTAAGAACTAATGGCAGTTCTTCTATAACGGTTTTGGTGCTCCCTGATGGTGTAAACGTCCAGACAGTGGCTGCAAATATTGCCTCAGTAAATACTGTCGCTGGTATTTCTAGCGATGTAACAACGGTAGCTGGGATTTCATCTGCAGTGACTGGGGTCAATGGGATATCCTCTGATGTATCCGGGGTGAATGCGATAGCGTCGAATGTGACGACTGTAGCTGGCATCTCTAGCGCGGTCAGCGGAGTCAATGCGATAGCGTCAGACGTAACGGCTGTAAATACAGACCCATTGAAGACAAGCATTGGAAATGTGTCTGGAAACGCGACAAACATAAACGCTGTAAATAGTAATTCTGCGAATATTAATAGTGTGGCTGGAATAGCTAGTGACGTAACCACAGTTGCCGGTATTGCATCAGACGTAACAGGTGTAAACGCGATTGCCAGTGACGTTTCTGGTGTGAATGCAGTTGCATCAAATGTAACCACCGTTGCTGGTGTATCGGCAAACGTAACCACCGTTGCTGGAATTTCTTCAGACGTAACAGGCGTAAACGCGATCGCCAGTGACGTATCAGGGGTGAACGCCATAGCGTCAGATGTTACAGGCGTAAATACTATATCGAGCGCGGTGACAGCCGTTAATAGCAATAGCAGTAATGTAAATAATGTTTCGACAAATATAGCTAATGTAAATAACGTGGGTGGATCAATCACCTCAGTTAATACGGTTGCTAATAATCTTACAGACGTAAACGCATTTGGTAACACTTATCAAATTAGCACAAACAACCCCACTACAGACGGTGGCGGTAATCCGCTCAGTTCTGGTGATCTAGCGTATGTAACCTCAGCGTCAAAACTTCGTGTGTATAATGGATCTTCTTGGGAAGATGCTGGATCAGCTACAAATGGAACGGTAGATAGACATAGCTATGTCGCTACAGCAAACCAAACAACATTTCCAGCTACAGGGAGTATTTCTTATAACCCAAACTTTGTAGATGTTTACCTTAACGGAATTAAGCTTGTAAACGGTATTGATGTAACGGTTAGCAGTGGTAGCAATATTGTGTTAGCTACAGGCGCGGCTGTTAACGATACGGTTGATGTTGTCGCTTACGGCACTTTTGCACTAGCTGATATGTACACCAAAGCGCAAAGTGATAATCGTTACGTGCAACCATCAGGCAACGTAGCCACAGCAACTTTAGCTACTACAGCAACTAATGTGGCTGGCGGTGCGGCACAAGGAATTTTGTATCAAAGCGCAACTTCAACAACTGCACATTTGGCGGCTGGCGCGGCTGGCACAGTTTTGCAGTCAAATGGAACAGGGTCAGCTCCGACATGGGTTGCCAGTTCTACAATAGCTACCCCGACAGGCGTAGCATCAGTAATGAAGCTATCCTAGAGAGAGGTAAAAAAAGATGGCAGATACAGTTAGAGAAATTGTTTTCAAAAAATTGACAGATGCAGAAATTGTGTCAGGTGGGGTGTTCGATGTTGCAACGACAAACAGCACAACCGCGCTGGTCATTAAAGATGTAGAAACTACGCAAGGATTTAATGACGATGCAATTGTCGCTACGTTGTCCGTTGGTACAGCGGCAAACAGATATAACGTGCAGACCTATAACAAAACGGTAACTGTTTCTGGCGGTAATTTCTTAATTGATGGTACAGCAAATGCCGCAATAGATTTAGTGCGGAGATCCACGTATATTTTCGATGTTAGCGACAGTACCAATGCTACGCATATTCTAGCGTTTAGCACAACATCTGACGGTTCTCATGGCGGCGGGTCTGAATACACAACTGGCGTGACGCGAAACGGTACACCAGGACAAGCGGGTGCAACTGTTACTATTGTTGTTGCGAGTGATGCCCCTGCTACATTGTATTATTATTGCACTGCTCATTCGGGCATGGGTGGAACGTCGAATACACGCGATGCAACAGTAGCGGAGCAAAAATTTTCTAGCCTTGGAACGGTGGCGGCAAAAGACACAATCGGCGCTACTGGAAGCGCCATTATGGATAGTGACAGCGTGTTAAGTTTGCGTACCACTGCAAAGGCTTTAACGTTTACAGATACTAATTATTTTATTGATAACGCTGGAACGGCACAAACAAAAAGCACTAGAAACATTTTAATTCCTAGCATTAATGGAAATGCAGAGCCGCAAACTAACACTATTTTAGACGCCTCTGCCTCAAGCACAAACTCGACTTATAACTATGTTAATTACATTTACCCAGAGTGGACAGCAATATACACTCGTCAAGCCGGCGGCAGAATATTGTTGCGAGGGCGGAGCGATAATAATTCTTATCATAAGCTGACTGTTATGGATGCTGACTCAACAACGGTGCATCGAGACTTAGACACAACTTACAATCAAAAACTATGGTTGGGTGATCGTTATATCTGGTGGTACGAGGGTAACGGTAATTTTAGATATTACGATCTAGAAGACAGCAACCAGACAGCTAATTATCACGGTAGTTTTACACTCTCTTACTCTGGTTTCAATTCTGGCGGTTCTTCATACGCAAATCACACGTATGCAATGACGTACGGAAGAGGCGGTCGGCCTGTTTTGTTTGGCAATACAGCCCCTACAAGTCAAAGTAATAACTATAAAACTATGGTGTACATAGAAGGCCCAGACATGACTCAATACCAAAGTGGCACTCATGCAAATGGAGCGCAGTGGTTACAGGGTGACTCAAAATATCGCATGGATAACGATGGATATAGCGATACAAACGTAACCGATGCTTTTGGTCGAGCTGGAAACTACAACCATAAAGCAATGTGGGTTAGCTACACCCCCACTAGAAATGCAAATGCTATTACATGGAATACTAGATTAAACGGTTACATTGCTTGGCACAGAAATAACAGTGGCCCAATTTATGCTTGGTTCTACCCAGATGGTACGCCTAATAGTTTAGGCAGTCACACAATGGGCGCTCTGCATTATGACAGTATTGGCGATATGGGTTGGGCGGCACCTCTATGGAGTCAATCTAACAACATGGGCCGCATAACACAAAATAATTTAGTTGCCGCAGGGGCAACTAATCTTAATACGTTGGAAGCTGGAAACTTTTGGGCGCACGAAGACAAGATTTATGTATCTGGATCAAACTCTACTAGCAATGTAGGTTTTTACGAAGTAGACCTTGTAACTGGTGCGGTTACCGAAATATCAAACGAGTCTTCAAATTATTATGGGCGTTTTATTGTGACAAACGGAACGCCAACAGCTTCACAAATTGCCCAGCGCACATACACCAAAAAACCAAGTCTCTCAGTCAGGGTTGCTGGCGTTCAAGAAGATAGGAGCTAAGAAATGGCATTAACACAAAACACTGTTACATCTGCCGCCGCTTCTGGGGCAGAACCGCAAGCTGATAAGCAAATAGCCGCTAAGAGTACGAACCAAAATACTCTTTTGTATACTGTGCCTAGTGGCAGAAAGGCAGAATTGTATTTTGGGCATCAGTATGTTTCTGGAAACCCTAACGACTATTATTTAAATGTAGACGTTTCTGGCACATATGTTCGTGTACAAAGCGGTTTATCTGGCCAAAGTGCAAGTTATAGAACGTTGACTACTCCACTTATAACGTTATTGGCTGGCACTCGCGTTTTAACACAGTCAAGCAACAGTGGCGAAGCTTACATTTTGGGAGTCGAAAGCGATGCGTGAATATCATTTACATGGCACTGATTACGAAATGAAAGTGCTTGAGGTTAAGGACGATGGTGACTCTACTGTTATTTTACAGACAATAGTGGAAGAGGGTGAAACAGCCGAAAAAAAGTACCGCATAAATTTAGGCGTTAAAAATCCCCTAACCCAAGTTGTTTTTGTGAATGAAGATGAAAGAATGGATTACTGCAGAGATATGCCAGAAAGATATTGGGATGAATGGTATGAAGACCCAGATCCATTGCCAGCGCCAGAGGAAGGTGAATAATGAGCCGCGCTAGAGACGTTGCCTCAAACAACTTGGCGTTGATAAACCCAACTTCTGACGGCAACCTATTAACTGCTAGTTCGGGAGCATGGGTGTCGCAAGCACCGGCACCAGCGCCGCCCGATGTGGCAGGGAACATAGTAGAACTCACTGCAAACGGATCAATCGCTGATGGCAAGCCAGTGATTTTAGAAACCGCTGGCACTGTGGCACAAGTTGCGCTTACAGGAACATCGCTTTCGGACGTCTATCAAAATAATGGTGCTTTTGTTGGGTCGGGTTCACAACAGCCATATTCATACGGTCAAATGTTTTATAATCCAGTAGAAGACATGGTTTTTGCTGTTTATCGAGATGAGACAACAAACTACCCGACAGTTGCCGTGGGGCAAGTTTCAAACACTACAGCGAACGGTATCACGTGGGGAACGCCTGTTACTTTTACTACTACGGCATCATATTGGGTTGCGGGTGGTTGTCAGGAGTCTAACGGCAGAATGATGGCTTTTTGGCAAGACAATGTGCTTGTAGGGAAATGTATGGGTTTTACACGTTCTGGCACATTGAGCGTTACATTAGGGGGAGAATATACTTACGACCCTACAGGCGTCCAATATAATACTTGCACTTATGACTCAGTTAATGACGCGATTGTTATAGGTTGGAGGCAATATCCAAGTAATGGCGGGGCCACGTATACGCCAATGATGCGTTATTGCCAAGTATTAGCAAACCTTAATACAAATTTTTTAACGAGCGCACACCAAATAAATGGGCAGCAAACGTACGTTAACAGAGTTGCTTACTCACCTGATCATCAGCGAGTGATGATGTTGTTTTCAAACGCGGTTAGTGGTGATTTGAAATATTCAACAGTTAGTTATAGTGGCGGTACGTTATATACAGGATCGAATGGCACTATTAACACTGGTAACTGTGGCACTTGCACAATAGCCTATGATACGACTGCCGATAAATTTCTTGCGTTTTATAATGATGGAACCGCAAGCCGAGGTCAGGCTAATGTTCTTACGCTAACAGCAGGGGGAACAAATGCGGCTCCTAGTGATTCAGTTAGTGTAGGGCCAGTTCAAAATATGTTAGCGGCTGGTCAAGAACCAAATTTTGGCAACTCTACAAACAATGCTGTTTATTGGCCTACGCAAGATAAAACAGTCGTTGTTTTTAGTCATGTGCAAAACAGCGCGAAAGCGTCTTTTGTTGTGGCAACCGTATCAGGAACAACAATAACATTCACATCTCCAGAAGATTTGACTAATACAAGCTATTCGCAAGGTGCGGATATTTTTTGTGTATATGACGATAATGCTGATACGGTTGTTGTTTCGTATTGGGCGTATAATCAGTCGAACACTCTCCGTTATGTTCGCACAAATCTTTTAGTGCAAATAAACGTAACAAATCTTACAGCAAGCAACTTTTTAGGCATTGCTAGTGGATCTGTCACGAACGGACAAACAGCAACAATACAACTTACTGGCAACGTAGACGATGCTCAAACAGGGATGACGGTGAATGATACAATGTATGTGCAAGATAATGGCACTCTTGCAAACTCTGCCGGTACTGTAAACGTTGTTGCTGGTCGGGCTTTGTCTGCAACACAATTAAAAATCGCGTGAGGAATTATGAAAATAATTGTGGAAAATGAAACTAAACTTGTAAAGTTTTTGTTAGAAGATGTTGTCGAAATACATCCGACGCCAGATCACATTATGCTCAACAGAGATGGCAAAGATATTTTAAAGATCGCTTGCCATAATGAGGATGACTGCACCGTTTTTCGCAACATAGAAAATGCACCCGAAGACTATATGGGCAACAAGTACACCTATGAAAATGGTGAATTTACACTTGTTGATGGATGGACTGATCCCTTAAACGAAGAACAACAAATAGCGAGTCAATAGGGGAATAACACATGATTACTTTCGATCAGGTGCAAGCTGACCCATCATTAGCAAACGCCTATGTTACACAACAAGCCGGGATCTTAAACGAGCAAGGCGGGACCGGGGGAACGGCAGGTAATCCCAACCTAACAATGGGCCAACAATACCTAGCTGCTAACCCGGATGTTTTTCAAGACGCTACAGCTCGCGCCCAAGCCGAGGGGATTGCCCCGGGTCAAGCATTTCAAAATCGAGTTGATCAAATAGCGCGAGAACATTTTGATCTTTATGGCATGAATGAAGGCCGATCCGGCTTTGGTTATACATTTCCAAATGCGGGTACTTTTGCACCATCTCCGTTTGATGGTCCCCCAGCCTCAACACAAAACAACTCTGGCTTTCAAGGCAACGCTAATCAAAATTTTACTGGAACTAACACTAATACGCCAAACATGCAGGCAGTCAACCAGTCTTACGAAACAGCACTCAATAATTTTGGTGGCTTATTGTCGAACTATGGCGACTTTTTTGGCGGGTTATTGTCAGGTGCTCAAAATGCTCAGTCTGGCAACATGGGTCAAAATTACACTGGTTTTTATGCGCCAGGTCAAACGCCTGTAGCTGGTGGGTTCACATCATTTCCAGCCTACAATTTTGGCGGCTTCAATGCAGGCGGCTCATGGGGCGGCAGCACAGGCGGTGCAACGTCTGGCGGGAACACTGGACACAGACAACTCTGGACAATGTAATGCCAATAATCGAATTACCAATCAAGCCCGGCATCATCAAAGATAATAGTCGGCTGCAGTCGGAGTCACGCTGGGTCGATGGCGACAAGATACGATTTCGCAGGGTTGGCGATCGAACTATGCCCGAAGTGATTGGTGGATATGAAGATCTGTTCGATGCACCAACATCTGGATATGTGCGCGGTAAGGCGCGAACTATTCACGTTTATGAAACCAATGAAAATGTGCGGCAGGTAGCGGTCGGCACAAGCTCAGATTTATACTGTTATACAGGAGCCCTACTTTGGCCCATCACTCCGATAAGAAGCAACCAGACCTTGAGCAACGCTATAACAACTACAAGTGGTTTAGCGACTGTCTCGATAACCTCCGCAACTCACGGAGCCACCAGTGGCGACTATGTTCTGTTAGACCAAGCAGCGCCCGTTGGCGGCATCAACCTAGGCTCAAGTGGCTCATTTACCGACAAGATTACAGCAATCGCCCAGGCGAAGACATTAGTCATTGAAAACGCTGCACATGGATTATCAACCGGGGATGCTGTTTCGATTTCAGGTGCTACCGGGTTTGCTGGCATACCAGCATCTGAAATTAATAAAACGCTGACCGTTTATGTCATCGACGCAGATATGTTCATCGTCGCGGTCGATACAGCTGCAACAAATGACGCAACAGGCGGTGGTGCAGTAACATGGGTTGGTCACCGTCAATACGAAGTGACGGTAATCGATGCAAACACCTACACGGTTGAGGCTAAGAACAATGCAACCGCATCAGTGTCGGGTGCTGGTGGTTCATTAAGAGAAGAGTTTCTGATCCCGGTAGGCAACGAAACATCTTTGTCGGCATCTGGGTATTCGACAGGTGGTTATTCGCAAGGTTACTATTCAGCCCCAAGCTCGAGCGTTGCAACGACTGCTCGGACATGGACGCTGAGTAATCTTGGCGAGATATTGATTGCAAACTATATCAATAGCCCACTGTACCGATGGGACAACAACCCTTCTATAAGAGCTGTATCAATCAGCGCGACAGTGACAGATGCACCAGTTAAAAATCTTACTCACATGGTGACGCCAGAAAGGTTCCTAGTGGCACTTGGTACGAGTGACCAACCTAGTAACACGTTCTCTCCGCTAACGGTTGCATTTGCCGATCAAGAAAAAGGTTTGACGACTGGCGACTGGACCCCCTCTTCTACAAACAGCGCGGGTGATTTTATCCTTGGCGGTACATCTAGGATTGTAGCTGGCTGCGCGATGCCGGGGCTCAATCTAGTCTGGACCTTGAATGAATTATTTTCGATTCAATTTGTACCAAACTTATCAACGATATTTAGACCAACATTAATTGGATCGGGTTGCGGTCTAGTCGGACAGAACGCATGGGCTCGAGCTGGTGATAGCGGATCAGTTTATTGGCTATCAACGTCGAAAGAATTTATGCTTTGGGCTGGTGGTACGCCAACAACCATTAGCTGCCCGGTGAAAGATTTTCTGTTTGACAATCTAGCTGACGGACAAGAGGCGCTAATCCACGCGGGAACGTTGGACAGCCAGAACGAGATCTACTGGTTCTATCCGACAACTAATGATGATGGGGTAACTGAGAACACACGTTATATATGTCTCAATTATGCGCTGCTCACTTGGACGGTCGGCACTTTTGACATTACAGCATTTGTTGATCGGGGCTTGGAAGAATATCCGATCGCTGCATTCAGTGACGGCACAATGAAGCTTATGGAAAAAGGTAACACTGCAAACGGCTCCGCTATACCAAGTGTCTTTTTAGAGTCAGGTTGGATTGATACCGCTGAGGGTACGACTCAGACTTTTGTCAAACGATACATTCCAGACTTTGCCCATTTATCTGGCGGTGTGAATGTTAAGATATTATCGAAAGACTATCCTCAGAGCTCAAACATAACGACAACCGATCTTGGTAACATCTCAACATCGACACTCAAAAAAGACTGCCGCATAACAGCCCGGCAGATTGCATTAAGATACGACTGGCAGAGCAACCCTACGGATGGCAGGCTTGGTCGTATCGAACTTGATCTTGAAAAAACAAACAGGCTGCGATGAAAAGAGCCTGGGAGAATGCCAAGCCTTTAATAGAGGCGGCTATAAAATATCAGGACACACACACTATTACAGACGTTGAAAGAGAGCTCGCCAATGACCGGGCTCAGTTATGGTGTGGTGAAAAAAGCGCAATCGTCACACAGATGGAAGATTACCCGGCAGGCAAAAAAGTCAGAGTTTGGCTGGCAGGTGGTGAGCTGAATGAGTTGCTTGAAATGTTGCCAGATATTGAGGCATGGGCAGCAGAGCAAAAATGTTTGTCCGTCGTAATAGCTGGTCGGCACGGCTGGGCAAGAGTTTTAAAAGATTACACGCAGCCTTATGCGTATTTAGAGAGGAAAATTGATCATGGGTAAAGGCGGTCCAAAGACAGCGGTAAGTACAAGTGATATCCCAACGAGGTATCAGGACTTTGTCGATAGTAATCTCGGCCTAGCATCCGTATTAGCCAATAGACCTTATCATAGGTTTGAGGGTCCAACCTTGGCTGGATTTACCCCGGATCAGATTAATGCATTTCGTCAGGTGCGCGGTATGGATGCGCAACGAATGCCGCAACAACAAGCAGGTAACGCTGCTACAGCTGCCGCTATAAACTCTATTACAAATCCAGAAACGATGATGGGTAAGTATCAGAATGCATTCACCGAAAATGTTATCGATAATTTAACAACGGATCTTAAGCGAGAGCGTGACGCCATGAACGCTACAGCTCGATTACAATCACCGTTTGGCGGTAGTAGAGCCGCCCTTGTCGAGTCTGAAAACAATCGTAACTACTTAGACCGATTAGCTAATGCAACCGGGCAGCTGAGGATGCAGAACTTTCAAGATGCAGCACGCCTAGGTCAGTCTGCAACAGGTCAGCTGATGGGCGCGGGTCAACAATTGACTAACCAAGCAGCCGCTAACCAGCGCATGGGTCTAGAAGCAGCTGGCGCACTATCGGGTATTGGGCAGCAAATCCAAGGACTGCAACAGGCAGCGATGGCTGACAGAGAGAAGCGTTTCTTAGACGAGCTCAACTATCCATTACAGGCATTGAACCTGAGACAGCAAGCAGTTGGCATGACGCCTATGGGCTCTGTGTCCAGAGTGCCAATCACTGGGGGCGGCAGTAATATAGGTGGATTGTTAAGCGGGGCTGGTAGCCTCATGCAAGGGTTTGCCGCGTTAGGTATGTGCTGGGTAGCACGCGAAGCATACGGAGTCGAAAATCCGAAGTGGCTAGAGTTCAGACATTATATGTTTACGAAAGCACCTAAATGGTTTTTCAACCTATACGCTAAATATGGCGAGCGTTTTGCTGAGTTCATAAGTAACAAACCAAAAGTAAAATCTGTAATTCGTTGGATGATGGATAAGGCGATCGACTAATGGCTGTACCACAATCACTACTCCAAAACCTCGTAGCAAACGCTCAGCTGCAACAACGAGAGTCGTTGCGAGCCCGAAAGATGCGCGAGCTGGCTCAGGCTGCACCAAGAGGTCAGGCTGCTAGGCTTGGCGCACCGTCACCGATTGTACAACGTCCTGACAATTCACTAGGTCAAGGGCTCAGCGCACTAGGTCAGGCACTTGGCGACATTGGTCAGATGAAAAAAGAGAGTGCGGCTAAGGATGCATTTGCAAAAATGTATGAGCCGACAATGGTGACTGATGACATGGGCGGTGCGACTGCTATGCCGACAACGCCAAAGGCCCGGGCTCTCATGGATTTTGCTGTGCGGAACGCTGGAACCAAGACAGGTGCATCTGCGTTGCAGGCGGCACAGTTAGCTATGCAGGCAGAGAACCAAGCGGCAACCCGGCAAAACCAGCTAGCGTTAAAAAGAATGGAGATGCAGCAAAAGAATCTGCCTAAAAATGCAACGGCTGCTTTTCTTACGAAAGTTGACGAAAATTTAGGGGCAATGGTGTCAGGTAATGAAATCGATCCAAAGATTGCTATGTCGATAGCGCAAGACCCAGCTGCCTTAAAATTGTTTAAAGGCGGCAAAATTGCCGAAGCACTACAGCAAGCAAATGTTGAGATAGATAAGGTTAAAACTTTAAGTATTGATGGGGTGAATAAAGAAGTTGGCTTTACAAAAACCGGGTCGCCAATAATTCTTGGAGATGCCCAAAAAGTAGCGGGTCGGGATGTACCATTGTCTGACCCAGTACAAAAACAAAAAGTTGAAGTTGCAGCTGCTCAGGTAATGGCTAAAGGGAAGGTCCAGCAACAATTAAAACAGCTAGATAAATCGCAAAAGAGTATTTATGCGCTGCAAACTATTGATGAGGCAATGGCTGTTCTTAACAGTGGTGAGGCGACAGGCAGTGTTATTGGAAATGTGTTCGACAATTTGGCGGCAGTTATTGGCGTTTCTACAGAGGGAGCGCGAGCGACTAGCCAACTCAAATTATTGCAAGCAACTTTGATGCTACAACAACCAAGGATGGAAGGTCCTCAGTCGGATAGAGATGTTATCTTGTACCGTGATGCAGCGGCACAAATTGGCGACCCTAATACGCCTGTTCCCACAAGAATTGAGGCATTAAAAACATTGAAA
>CEQD01083161.1_pt1 | contig 14198 bp, 12 predicted proteins | sample 530511 | NCBI WGS metagenome assembly CEQD01 (sample SAMEA2620230, study PRJEB7988) | marine metagenome | biome: marine biome (ENVO:00000447); feature: surface water layer (ENVO:00002042); material: "saline water (ENVO:00002010), including plankton (ENVO:xxxxxxxx)" | depth 5 m | reverse complement strand
GCTGATGCTATAATGTTTGCTTTAAGTGTTAGATGGCGAAGCAATATCAGTACCATTGAAATCTCTGGTACAGAACAATCTCCAGGCGGAGTACCAATTATTCCTGTTAAAGACCCAATTTTGAGTTAGAAATTTATTTAATTCCTAAAAAGGTCTTGGCATTATTAATTAAGAGATTGTTCAAATCTCTGTTTATAATTTCCTTACTTAAAGGATAGTTTTTTTTAATTAAATGCTCGTAATTTTCTATCATTACTGAAGATAAAATTTCTTTAAAATGAGACCATTTATATATTAATTGATCTGTAATTCTAGCATCAGAATGTTGAGGAATAAAGGACAGGCCTAATAAATCCATTCTCATTTTTAAAACTGGTTCAATTATACTTGGTTGATTCATAAACCACCAGAAACCAAAAATTTTTAAATTTTGATGTTTTCTTCCTAAAACAGTTAGTTCATGTTGATCATTTAATGACAAACAAGTTACTAAAAATTTATTTTTAGGATAATTATTACAAAGTTTAGATAAATCTTTTAAATCTATATTTCCAATTCCATCACCTGCTTCATCAAAATTCTTGTTTACTCCTCTTTTAACTCCCAACATTAAAGATAATGGTAGATTCTTTTTTAATAACCATTTTAATATTTCTTTCCATAAATCGCTATTAAGAATTTCTCTAAATTTTTCCGTATCTAAAGAAATTGCAGCATAAATTGGTTGAGATTTTTGAAAACAGAGTTCTAAATAATCAATTATTTGAATAAATTTATTTGAAGTTTCATTACTGAAATTTTGAGCTATTGAAATCGATTTATTAAATTCCAACATTAGACTATCCAATCTCAATGAAGAACGATATCTTTTTTTATCCCATGCTTCAGAAGAAAAAATTGACCATTCATCTTCATCAAATGGATTATTTGTCATAACTATTGAGTCTATATTACTTTTATTGAATATTTCTTTATCAGTTAGCTTTAAACCAGCGTACAATTCATTTATTTGTAAAAAATTTTTATCTTTTATCGGAATAGATAGTGATTCTAAAATTGTTAAAACTCCTTTGCAAGCTTCAGATATTGGAGTTCTTTTATTAAATAATTCATTCCATACGATTTCAGCCTTCTGTAATTTATCTAATGATTTAAATTTATGAATATCAATATTTGTTGTAACAAATAACTCCGCAATTAAATAATGATAATTTAAAGTTTCTACAAGTCCGCTTAAATAATAGTTTTCATGCTGGGGAGGAAATAAATGTGTATGAATATCTAAAATTTTAATTTTGTTTAATGTATTTTCTAGAATAGTTTGAACTTCTACTTTTTTCATTTATCGATTCTCAATTTTGCCTTATCTGGAATTGCATGCTCTAAATTTCTGGGTTTTTTATTCTTAAGTATCCTTGATATATCATCAAACATCATATCTCTAATTTTCATATAAGAAAAATACATTCCTCCTGCTAAATGTGAATTAAAAATAATGTTATTTTTTTTTCTCAAAAAAGAGTCTAATGGTACAGGCTCTTCAGGAAAAACATCTATTGCCGCTCTAAAATATTTTTTTTCAGCTAATTCAACAAATGCTTCAAAATCTACAACCTCTGCTCTACTTATCAAAATAACTGAGGAATCTTTTTTAATCATTTTTAACTTAGTTCTATTTAAAAAATTTATATTATCTTTTGTGACACCAGATAAAATAAATATAAATTGATTATTTTTTAATATTGAGTTTAAATGTGTCTTTCTGACATTAAATTTATCAAATTCTTGTTTTGTTAACCATGGATCATAGGATGAAATTTTACAATTAAATGGTTTAAGCAGCTTAATAAGAGATTTAGCTAGATTCCCAAATCCAATAAAACCTACATTTGCATCGTATAAATTATATGAATTTCTATTTCCCTCAATTCCATATTTTTCTTTAGCAAGAATAAAATCTCTATGATTTACATAAGTATTTCTTGATAGCGCAATAGCATGACCAATGCATGCTTCTGCTACAGCTGGAGCCATAGCAGGAGCTGCAGATAAGACATATATTCCTTTTTTATATGCTTCTTTATAATCAATATTATTTTCCCAATTTCCCTTAACGTTGATAATTGCTTTAAGTTTTTTTGATAATTTTAATCTTCTCCTGTCCATCGAAGTTTGACCTACAATAATTTCTACATCTGGTAAAATACTCTCAACAATATTTATTGGTGCTCTTTTACCGAAATAAGTTTTTAATCTAGAAATTTTTTTTAATTTTTTTTCTAAAGTTGATGATAAGACCATTTCTTTAGTTCTAGGATAAGGGTCAAAAAAAATTAAAGGCTTTACCATTAATTCTTATTGTATTTTTTAGGTATCCAAGATTTATAATAAATACTCTCTTTTTCTATTGGTAAAATGATATTTTTATCTTCATTAAATGATTTATAAACGGCAGTTACAAATTCTATTGATTTTCTTCCATCATATAAATTTACCTCATTACTTTTTTTTCCTTCTAAGTTGTTAGCAATCTCGTTAAATAAACCTGCATAACCGGATTGAATGTTTTCAACGTTTCCAATCACTTCATCAATTTTTTTTTGTTCATTTGGTTTTCTGGCCTCAAAAGTCCAAGTATCTTCTGCAGGTTTATAAGGTGAATTTCCTGAAGTAGCCGTTAAATTCTCAAATGAAAACTTTAGTCTTGAAGTATCATTTGCAGCTCCTAGAGTAATTGAGCTAGTTACAAGAGAGCCATTTTGCATTTGGATTGATAGTGCTGCACAATCTTCTACTTCTATATTATTTACTCTAGTTGATAATTTTGCATAAACAGAAAATATCTCACCAAATACCATAGTTAATAAATCATGAATATGTATAGCGTGACCAAGAATAGCCCCTCCTCTTTCACCCTTCCATGTTCCTCTCCATTCATTATCGTAATAATTTGAGTCCCTATTCCAATATGTCTCTAGAGAAGCAACAAAAGGTTTTCCTGCTAACCCACTTTCTATTAATAAGTTTAATTGTTTTGTACCTTTACCAAATCTATATTGAAAAACAGGGTAAATATTCTTTTTTGTTATTTGAGAAATTTTTATTAATTGATCTACTTCTTCAAGACTACCTGCTAATGGTTTTTCACAAATTGCATGCTTACCTGCTTCTAAGGCTTTTTTTACATATTCAAAATGTAAATCAGGAGGTAAACATATATCAATCAGATCTATTTCATCATCGTTGAGAACTTCTTCATAATCTTCAGTTATTTTTGTATTATTGTTTGAAATTAATCTCTTTGCTTTATCAACATCTAAATCACAAATATATTTTACACTAAATCTATCCAATTGCGTATTAAATGCATTCAAGTGTTCTTTACCAATACCCGCTCCAATTATAGCTACTTTAAAAAGTCTATTGATCATTTTCTGCAATTATTTGAGCTTGCAATGCAAGCTCCATTGATAAAAATGTAATTTTTTGTGATGTTGCCGTTTCAGTTCTGTTTAATACATCACTTATTAAGTTTGAAAAATATGGAAGCTTTATATTGCTACAATCAATGTATTTAACTTCTGTATTGTTTGCATAAAATAAATGATCCCCCGAAGATTTTTTGGCTATGTCTGTATATTTTCTAAGTTCAATATAACCTTTATCACCTAGTATAAATAATCTGCCATCTCCCCAAGTTGGTAAAGCATCTGGAGTAAACCAATCTAATCTTATATATCCATGACCAGAGTTTCCAGTCAAATTTATTTCGCCAAAATCTTGGAAACCTTTTTTTTCTGGTATACTAGAATTTTGCACTAACGCATGGTTTATTTTTGCAGTAGTTGATCCAGTAAAAATTAAAAACTGATGCACTTGATGAGAGCCAATATCAGTTAATATTCCCCCATAAGATTCTCTATCATAGAACCAATCTGGTCTTACATAATTACCTTTCCTATGTGGACCTGTTCCAATAGTTTGTACAACTTTCCCTATTACACCACTATTGACTAAATCTTCCGCTTTTGCAACAGCTGGAACTTGAAATCTTTCAGAAAAGTTTACTGACCATATTCTTCGATGATTTTTTACTACTGATTTAATTTGTTCAAGTTGCTCTAAAGTTGTGCATCCTGGCTTATCAACCATTACATCCTTTCCATTTTGCATTGCTAAAATTGCTAATTCAGCTCGATCTTTAGGTATCGAAGAAATTAAAATCATATCAATTGTATCATCTTCAATTATTTTCATTTTATCTTCAACTTTAGATAGGAAAGGAAATTTATCTTGAAAAGTTTTATTGTTATTTGTTTCTTCTTTCGTCCACCAATAATCACATGTGCAGCCTAAATTTAACATTTCGCCAAGCATATCGTAAATATGGCCGTGATCGATTCCCAATACCCCTAGTTTTAACTTTTTCATTAAATTTCCTCTCTTTTTATTCTCATTTGTTTTTTTGAAGAATATTCAAGCATAGATATTAATCTATGAACCTCTATTGCAGAACTTATTGAAGCTATTGGTTCTCGTTTCTCTTTAATTGAGTTCTGAAAATCTAAAATCATATCTCTATGCCAATCACTTGTGAATGCCATGGGATCTGCTCCTGCTCCTGAAGATTCTTCATCCCCTATAGATTCTTCTTTTCCATTTTGCCAAAATAGTTTTAAAAGATTAGATTTTAATAAAACTGTTACATTTTTATAATGCAGAATTATTTCTTCTGTTCTTCCTGGATAGGATGCAGTTGAAGCAAATAATGTGCCGAAGACTTGATCTTCAAATTCTAATCCTGCACTTACGAAATCTTCAGACTCCATTGAATGAAAAGAGGATGTTTTATTCATTGAGGTAACAGCATTAATTTGTCCCGTAAACTGTAAAGCAAGATCCAAAGTATGTATTGCTTGGCTTATTAATACACCACCTCCATCTCTACTGTAAGTTCCCCTTCCAGGTTGATCATAGTAAGATTGTTCTCTCCACCATGGGATATAAATTTCAACTGCAGATAATTTTCCAATTTTTTGAAAATCTTGAGATAATATGTTTTTCAATTTTAAAGCAGAGGGTCTTGCTCGATGTTGGAGCATAATTCCAATAGGTATTTGAGCTTTTAGACTTAAAATTTCAATTTCTTTTGCATTAGACAAATTCCTTTCAATTGGTTTTTCCATTAATATAGGTATTTTACTTTGTATTAATTTTTTAACTATTTCAATTCGTACATTTGGTGGTGTAGTTAAAATTGCAAAATCTATAGAATCATTATTACAAATTTCGTCAATGCTAGAAAAAATTTTAATATTTTTAAAAATCTCAATTTGATTGCTAGATAAAAATTTATTACTTGAATTAATATTTGAAGCAATAATTCCTATAACAGATATATTATTTGACAATGAATTTAAGGCTTCAACATACACTTTACTTACCATGCCTAATCCAATAAGGACAACTCCATATTTTTTAGAAGCGTTCAAAGTTTTTTACTATTCAAAATTTTTTCAGTTTCACCGTCAAATATATGTATTTTTTCATTATCAAATGAAACTGCAATTTTTTGATTTCTTTTTAAAGATACTTGATAAGGCAGTTGTACAGTAAGTGACTCATTAGACTCTAGTTTTAAATAAATATATGTAACAGATCCTAGTTGTTCAAAATTATCTATAATTGCTTTTAAATCACCTTCACCCTCAAGAGATACATCTATATGTTCAGGTCTAATTCCTAATATCAATTCACTGTTTTGATTATCATTATTATAAACTGATTTAATATGATGATTATTTACTATTGTAAGACCATCAGGTATTTTTTTTGCATTTATAAAATTCATTTGTGGAGCACCAATAAATCCAGCAACAAATTTGTTAGTAGGATAATTATATAATTCCAAAGGTGTACCAATCTGTTCAATTACACCATCTCTCATTACGACAATTCTGTCTGCCATTGTCATAGCTTCAATCTGATCATGTGTTACATAAATCATTGTATTTCCAAGTTCTTCATGCAAGTCTGATAATTCGACCCTCATTTGCATTCTTAATTCTGCATCTAGATTTGATAAAGGTTCATCAAATAGAAAAATAATTGGTTTTCTTACTATTGATCTTCCTATAGCAACTCTTTGTCTTTGGCCTCCGGATAATTGTCCTGGTCTTCTTGCCATAAGTTCTTCAATTCTTAGTAATTTTGCTGCAGATTTAATTCTTTCTTCTATTTCACTCTTATCTATTCTTAAATTTTCTAAACCAAATGAAAGATTTTTTTTAACTGACATATGCGGATACAAAGCGTATGATTGGAATACCATCGATAAATCTCTCTCTGAGGCCGGAATATTATTAACGAGTTTTTCTCGAATAATTATGTCTCCTTCTGTAGGAACCTCTAGACCTGATATTATTCTTAAGAGAGTTGATTTTCCACAACCAGAGGGTCCAACAAATACGACGAATTCTCCTTCATTTATTTCTAGGTTTATATCTTTTAAGACTTTTACATCACCAAAAGATTTAAATATATTTTCAAGTTTTAACGCTTTTGCATTCATTATTTAAGTCCTGTTGTTGCTATACCAGTAGTTATATATTTTTGAAGATAGGCAAATACTATTGTTACTGGAATTAATGTTGTAACTGTCATTGCTAAAATATAATTATAATCAGTATCAAATTCTCCAGCAAATGTTGTTAAGCCAATTTGTAAAGTATGTTGTTGAGGATCTGATATTAAAACAATTAATGGCCATAAGAAATCGTTCCATCTCCATATAATACTTAATATAGCTAATACTGATAAGGCTGGTAGAGATAGTGGCATAACTATTCTCCAATATATTCTCCATTCTGATGCTGCATCCATTCTAGCAGCTTCAAGAAGTTCATTTGGGATAGTTAACATATACTGTCTTAATAAAAAAACACCTGTAGGTGTAGCAGCTGCAGGAATTATCACACCCCATAAAGAACCAAATATACCAAATGACCAAACTACAAAAAATAATGCAACTAAAATTATAGTTGATGGTATCAATAATGTTGCGACTATTAAAAGAGTAAATGTTAGTCTTCCTTTAAACTCATATTTAGATAGAGCAAAAGCAGCCATTGAATTGATTATTAGAGTTATAGCAGTAGCAACTACTGTAATGAAAATACTATTAAAAAAATATGTAAAAAATAAAAATCTTTCTTGTCCATTTATTCTTAGTATGGGATCTAAATAATTTTCAATTGATACTCTTACATTTTCTTTAGGTGTAAGTTTCTTTTTTTCAATTTCAAATATTTCAGTAGGATTTTCAATAGTGGCTACTTTAGTAATTTTTTTTGTTGGTCCTGCCTTAAATACAATCTGATTGTTTTCAGATGGAATCTCATATAAAAATTTTTCACCTACATTTTCAACAATAGTAGTAACATGCTCATATGGAAATACCCTTGTATCAAATTTTTCTAGTGACTCTTTTGATTTAAATGAACTTAAAAGTGTCCATGTCACAGGAAGAAAAATTATTATAAATCCAAAAAGAAGATAAATATATGAAATAATATCTTGAACACCTAATCTACTCTTATTTTTAGATCCCTTTGTGGCAGTTAAAAATTTAAATATTTTTTTTGACATTTCTTTTAAAGCTCTGATTGTTTTCTTGTGATATATAATTGAAAAAAAGTAAATATGGCTATTACAATTGCCATCAAAACAGATGCAGCAGCTGCACCTCCATAATTTGGAGATGAACCAGCCGATACAGTAAATGCTTCTTCATAAATATTTTGCACCATCATAAATGTTTCCTTTCCTGGACCACCACCAGTAAGTAAATAAACTTCATCAAAAATTTGGAAGCTTCTTATTAGACACAAAACTACAACAACAGTAAATGTAGGCATAAGAAGAGGAAAGGTAATTCTAAAAAAAACTCTTGTAGGTTTTGCTGCATCCATTTCTGCAGCTTCGTAAAGATCCTTTGGAATAGCCTGTAAACCGGCTAAAATAATTAACATATAAAAACCCATGTGCGACCAACAAAAAACAAATACTAACCAAAAGAATGGCCATCCAGATTTTGGAGTAACTAGCCAATTTATTGGACGAAATTTTCCAAAATCAAATACACTATCAAATTGTATTGTAAGTAATAGCAATGATGAAATTAAAGCCAAAAAAATAGTAATTAAATAACTGAAGCTATTTTCATTAATTATTAAATATACATAAATGAAGGTAAAAAATAACCCAAAGTAAATATTATAGTGAGATAAGCTTTCACTGACTAAATATATTGGATTGGACCAAATAAATATTAAAAAAAATACAGCAGCAAAAACAAAGGACCAAGATACAGATATTTGTTTTTTTGGTTTTATTAATTTTTGAAGAATAAAAATTAAAACTATACCTATTATGACCGTAAGAATAATATCAAAACCAGCTTGACCAGCGATTAAATTTATTCCTTTAATAGAGGACCCAACTACATCGTTCAAAACTCCTTTTCTGTGAAGAACCCATGTCCATATATTTGCAATTACTACAGGTGAAAGTAATACAGGATAAAAAAATACGGCTCTCCAAAATCCTCTACCAATAAATGATTTATTAAGTATTACTGCTGTTGTAAGAGCTACAATACACATTATTGGGACCTGGAAAAATACAAAAGTAAATGTATTATATAGTGAATTCCAAAAATCATAACCAGCATTAGAGCAAGTTGATGGATTGAAAATAGACTCACAATCAAATATATCTAAATAATGCTTCCAACCTACATAGGGTCTTTTGTACAATAAAATTGAATCTCCACCAGTTAATGATACCCAAAAATTCAAAATGACTGGTAAAAAAGTAAATAGACCGAAAATTAGAAGATTTGGAAGTAAAAGAGCATATGGCACTCCAGATTTACCCCATATTTTTTGAGACAACTCAACTGGCAAGCCTATTAGATCAACAAAGAACTGAGGTATTTGATAAATCTTGTACTGTCTTTCTTTAAAAAGCCAAAAACCTCCTAAAAAAATCCAAGCTAATAAAATTCCTATTAAAAAACTTCCAGTATAATTCATAGGGTATGTAGGCCGCAATAAGTGCGGCCTACCTTAATGGTTTTTACTGACCTGTTTTCTCAGCAATTTCAGACTTAATTCTTTCAATTGCTGTATCAAGATCATATTCACCGTTCATAACACCACCCAAATATTGGGTTGTAGCATTATAAATTACAAATCCAAATTTACTTCCTTGTAATTGATATGCTTGAGGAGTTTCTTTTGCAGCTCTTGCAGCATCTGCAGCAAAAACATTAAGTGCATTAGAAACAGCTTCACTAGCACCAGCTTCAGAATAATCTATTCCTTCAGCTTGAATTTGAGCATGAGCAGGAATAGCCATTCTGTAAGTATACCATTCTCTAGCTTGTTCATATTCTCCTAGCCAAGCTACAAACTTTGCAGCAGCTTCTGCATTTGGTGAATGGTTAAAGGCAACAAATCCTGAACCACCTGGCATAATACCACATCCTGCAGGACCACAAGGAACTGGAACTTTAGTCCATTCAAAACTGTCTCCAACACTGTTCATAACATTAGTAACATTCCAAGATCCAGACATATAAAATGGTACGTCTTGATTAAAAAACATTTCGTTACCGTTTGCATATTTAGATCCTGAAACAGCTGGCCAAATATCTGCAGGCATTAAACCTTCGGCATGCCAATCAACCATTTTTTGTGCAAATGTTTTAAAACCATCGTCAACAATCATATTACCGTTTGAGTCAAAATATTTTGCTCCATATGACATAGCCGGTCCAGCCATTCTATGACCAGAACGATCCATAACCATACCAGCATAACTTCCAGTATTTTCCATTACCTGCCTTGTAGCATCAGCCCAATCATCCCAAGTTGCACCAGCAGAAGGTACTTCAACTCCAGCTTCTTCAAACATTGATAAATTTACATAAGGGCCTGTGACAGTCATCTCGTTGTGAAAACCAAATATACCATCAGGTTTTCCAGCTCTGTACCAAGGTAAAACTCCACCGTATTGTTTATTCCATTCTGCAGCATCAACATATGGGGTTAAGTCTACATAATAAGGGTTTAAACCTCCAAGATCAGTTATTTTACCAATATCAGGTCCTGAACCTGCTTCTAATTGAACCGGTAGCTGTTCTCTAATAACATTGTAACCAACTAAATTTATTTCAATATTAACGCTTGGGTCCACTGATTTATATTTTGAAATCAAGTTTTCCATTAGCTCAACTTCTGGTCCGTCAGCACTCATCATAATAGATAAATTAGTAGATGAAGCTGCAAATGAAGTTGATAAAATAAACAAACTTGTAATAAATACAGATAGTTTATTTTTTGTTTTTAAGAAAATTTTCATAATTCCTCCATTAATTATTAAACCATACAATCACTGTATTTCATGTCAACAGTTAGTTAAACTTATAAATTGTTAAATATTTGTTATTTTTTTATAAAATTTTATTCAAAAAATTATCGACTTTTTTCCTAAATTTTAAGGTTTCTATGTGGCCTGATTTTCTTTCCACACAAAACTCTAGATTGGCTTCACTTTTATTTTTTCTATAAATTGTTTCAAGTTCATTCTTTGAAATATAAAATGATTTAAAATCAGTAAATTTATCTTTTAAGCCTACACATATTAATTGATTTCTAGGTGCAATAAGACCAGCAATTTTTGCAGTACTAAATTTTTCTAATAAACCTGGTACGGTCATATAATGCCCATGTCCATCATGTGTATTTTTTTTAATCAAATTTCTAAGATCTGCAAAAGAACACAAATGTATTGAAGCTGTTATTCTTCTATCTAAAGCTGCAACCCAATAGGAATGAGTTGCACCCATAGAAAAACCAAATGTTATTATTTTTTTTTTATTTATAGATTTATGTGCATATAGAAAATTTACCCCTAATAATAATTCTGAAATCATTTTTCCAAATAAGTTTTTTCCATTCCAACTTAAAGATTTTGATAAACTAGATTCATTTGGTATTTGTCTACTTCCAAAAGTTGGCATTTCAATACATAAAACTGCTATATTCCTTTTTAAAAAAAAAGAGGCATAATTTGATAAAAGTGCTGATCTGCCATTTAATAATTCATTTCTTCCTATTGAATAGTTACCTCCATGAGCATGACAATATAAAACTGCTGGAAAAACATTTGTTTGATCTGGTTTTATAAAATAAAAAGGAATTCTTTCTTTTTTATTTTTAATAAATATCCAATCCTCTAAAACATAATTATTCCAATTTGTCTTTGAGATTAATTTTTTTTTAAAAAAATTATTTTTGTTATCAATTTTTAATAAAGTTAGTAAATTTTTTCTTAAATATGTAGAGTTCAAATTAAAATCCTTTTAAATAATAATAAATTAAACTACTATTTCAAAATATAATTAAATTGAAGAACAAATGATTGGTTATTTAAGTTTAGGCAGAGATACTTTTGATATTAAGTACGCTAAACAAAAAATTTACAATATATCTAAGATACTTAAAAAACTTGATTACAAAATTTCTGAATTCGATAAATTAATTTTATCACAAAATGATGGAGATAAGGCGATTAAGTATTTTAAGAATAAAGAATGTGATAAATATATAGTTATTCAATCTACGTTTACAGATGCCGAATTTATTCTAAAATTTGCCTTAAAATTTAATAAACCAATACTTTTTATTTCAATCAAGGAACCAAGAAGTGGAAAAAGATTAAGATTAAATTCTATTTGTGGAGTAAATTTAGCATTACATGCTTTAGGCAAAAATAATAAAAAGGGAGAATTTCTAATATTTGACAATAACTCAAGAACTATTAAAGAAAAAATAAAAGATTTCGTAGATCGTAAAAGCATTGGCAATTTAAATTATTTAAAAAAAGTAACCACTAAAAATAAAAAAAATATTATTCCAAAAATTGAAAAATTAAATTTAGGATTAGTGGGAGAAAGACCAAATGGTTTTTACACATGTGATTATAATGAGTTAGAAATAAAAAATAGACTTAAAACAAATATTAAAAAAATAAGTCTAGATAAATTATTTGCAGAATCAAAAAAAATATTTAAAGAAGAGTTAAATCACACAAAAAATAAAATAGGTAATTATACCTCAGGTTTAGAGAAACTTAACTCAGTTGAACTAAATAAAAGTCTTTCAATTTTTCATGGTTTACAAAATATAAAGAAGGAAAAGGATATTGATTCTTATGCAATAAGATGTTGGCCAGAAATGTTTACTAAATTTGGATGTGCTGCGTGCGGTCCTATGGCTATGCTTAATGAAAAAAAAATTAGCTCAGCATGTGAAGCTGATGTATTAGGCAGTATTAGTTGCAGAATTCTAAACCAAATCAACAATAAACCATCATTATTAGTTGATATAGTGGATTTAGATTATAAAAAAAATAATGTTGTTTTTTGGCACTGTGGGCTTGCACCAATTAGTATGTCAAATAAAAAGAAATCTAAAGCCATTCTTCATTCTAATAGAAAAAAACCACTGTTGTTTGATTTTGCATTTAAAAAAGGAAAGATAACAATATTTAGAGTTTCAAAATCCCGTAACAAGCTAAAATTTTTTATTTTAAAAGGAAAAGTTTTGGATGAAAAAAATTCTTTTTCTGGAACATCTGGTGTTGTTTCATTTGGTAAATCTACTACAAGAATTATTGAAGAATTTTTGCTTAGTGGAATGGAACATCATATTGCATTTACTTATGGAGATATATACGAAGATCTATTATCATTAGGTAATAAATTAAAAATACCAGTATACACTTTATGAATCAAAAAATTAAATATGCAATAATTGGTACTGGGGCAATGGGCAGAGAGCATATTAGGAACATTGAAATCATTGAAAATGCAGAAGTTGTTGCTTTGTGCGATACATTTGAGGGTTCAATAAAAGCAAGTTATGAATTGGCTAACAATAAAAGTATTAAGTGTTTTAATAATATAGATAGTTTGATTAAAGATGATAGTGCTGATGCTTATGTTATTTCTACACCAAACTTCACACATATAGATGTAATTAAAAAAGTTTTAGTAGCAAATAAACATCTCCTAATAGAAAAACCAATGTGTACAAATGTTGATGACTGTTTTGAACTACAAAAAATTACTAAAAATTATAAAAGTACAATTTGGATAGCTATGGAGTACAGATACATGCTCCCTGTAAGTAAAATGACGGAATATATACATACGAAAAAAATTGGCGATCTAAAAATGCTAACTATAAAGGAGCATCGTCAGCCTTTTTTAGAAAAAGTAAGAGATTGGAATAGATTTTCCCGAAATACTGGTGGAACGCTTGTTGAAAAATGTTGTCATTTTTTTGATTTAATGAGACTCATCATTCAAAGTGAACCAACTAAAATATTTGCAAGTGCTGGACAAGATGTAAATCATTTAGAAGAGAGTTATAATAATGAAGTACCAGATATTATAGATAATGCATTTGTAATTGTTGATTTTAAAAATGGTGTAAGGAGCACTTTAGATTTATGTATGTTTGCTGAAAATACAGATTTACAAGAGGAATTTTGTGCTGTTGGAAACTTAGGTAAAATAGAGACTGGAGTGCCATCTAATAGGTCTGGTAAAAATTCTTCTACTTTAAGAATTGGTATGAGAAATCAAAATAGTCCTATTCTTGAAAATATTACAGTAGATAAAAAAATATTTGATGCTGGTCACCACCATGGATCAACATATTATGAACATTTAGGTTTTATAAATAGTATAAATAATAAGCTGCCTGCGGAAGTTTCAATAAAAGATGGTCTGTATTCTGTTGCTATGGGCCAAGCAGCTGAGATATCGGCAAAAGAAGGAAGAGTAGTTGAAATGAGTGAATTTAATCTTTAAGGCTTTGAAAAAATTTATTTGTTGTATCAACTATAAAGTTACTTACTCTGGTATTTGACTCTTCAGTTACTCCAGCTGTATGTGGAGTTAAGATACAATTCATATTTTTAGTGATTTTTTTATAGAATTCTTCGTCAATAGGTTCATTCTCAAAAACATCTAACGCAAAACCAGATATGATATTATTTGAGTATGCGTCTAGTAAGTCTCTTTCATTAATTATTCCACCTCTTGAAGAATTAATAATAATAGG
>CEQD01102174.1_pt1 | contig 14218 bp, 17 predicted proteins | sample 530511 | NCBI WGS metagenome assembly CEQD01 (sample SAMEA2620230, study PRJEB7988) | marine metagenome | biome: marine biome (ENVO:00000447); feature: surface water layer (ENVO:00002042); material: "saline water (ENVO:00002010), including plankton (ENVO:xxxxxxxx)" | depth 5 m | reverse complement strand
ACTTTGAGAAGGAGGATCACTTTGAGAAGGAGGATCACTTTGAGAAGATTGTTTTGCTTTTTCTTCAACAATTTTTTGATGAATTTCATTAATTTTTTTTAAATCATCTTGGGTGTTAATATTTCTAGGAACTTGAGGTAAAAAAAAACAATAAATAGGTGTATTCGTATGTAAATAAAAGTCAGTTAAAAAAAATTCCTTTTTTTGTTCATTTAACTCAATGTTGGGTATAGTCTCTTCCAAGATTTCTACATTAAGATTATAAATACCAGTATTAACAAGATTACAGAATAATTCTTGTTCTTTGCATTGAGAATGTTCTACGATTTTAATTAATTTTTTGTTAGGATTCATAAATACACGCCCATAAGAAGTGGGGTCTTCAAGACTAGAAATCATAATAGCATTTTCAGATTTGGTGAAAGCATATAAATATTGAATGGGAACGAAGGGAACGTCTCCTGATAAAATAATAACTTTGGTTTTGTTAATGCATCCAATAGATGTAAAATAAGGAAGACAAGAACGGATTGCATCACCAGTTCCAAGAGAACAAACTTCACCATTAAGCATTGCATCAGTCTGTGTAACATATACAAATTTAGAAAGGATATGACCTGGAAATAAAGGAGCAATAGTAGAAACAATGTCTTGTTTATATTTACCAACAACAATCAATATTCTTTCACAACCAATAGAAAGAGCATTATGAATAACATAATACAACATAGGTTTATCCCCAATTTCATGCAAAACTTTAGATTTAGTGGAACTCATACGTTTTCCAAGACCTGCAGCCATAATTATAGAAATTAATGACAAATGTCTATTTTTTGTATCATTTTCATTTTGTTTGTTATTTTTATTATCGGTCTTTCTTCTGTGATATCTTTGATTACTATTTCTTTGATTATTGTTTTTTTGATTATTAAAAATGTTGATCATTTTATTATGTAAGTTTAAAACTTTATATGTTTATGTTCTCTTAATATTAAAATGAAAGAATAAGAAAAAAATATTTTTTATATACTCCTAATATATAATGAGTAAAACATTGAAAAAAGAATATAAGGCAAATAGTAAAAAGTCGTTATGTAAAAGTAAGAAAGAAAAGAAATGTAAAAAAATAAAAGGATGCAAAATGTCAAAAGGACCAAAAAAGACATTTTGTCGCAAAATAAAAAATAAGAAGTATAGAAAGACCGTAAAAAAGGGCGGTGAAATAAAAAGAAAAACAATAGAAGAAGATAGCGAAGAAAACTTGAAGAATAGTTTCTTAATTCAAAACAGAGATGGGGATATTTTAGAGATAGATATGTTAACTGATGCACAAAATGGAGAAAAATATTATTTATTGAAAGAAAATAATGGAAATAAAGAATTAATATTATTAGACGCGGAATTGGTAAATTATGCAAAGGAAAATAATGAATTGAATGAATTAGTGAAGCAATATAATGGAGGTAAAATCCTTATGAAAAAAACAAAAGGAGGATTCACTGTTGGAGATGCAGTAAATATGGCGAGTAACTCACCTATGGGTGCTAAACTAAAAGATGAACTAAAAGCAAAGGCAGAAAAAATGGCAAAAGCAAAAATACCGTTAGATGAAAATAAATTACATATGATTCATATGATTTTAAGTAAATTAGATGATGAGAAGATAAAGGCTTTAATGAATGGTGTAAAGAGCATAGACCAAGAAACAATGAATAAAATATTAAAAGGAGATAAGATGGCGATAGCAAAAGTAATTAAGGAAAATCCAAAGTTGACTGCGGAAATAATGAAAGAAACAATGCATAAGGGAGGAAATTTAGATGAATTATTGAACAGTTTTACCAAAAATAATACAAATAGATCATTTGAAGACATTGCGAGAGAAACAAAAGAGCATGAAAAAAAAGCAGAAGAATATAGATATAAAGCAAACCAACTTGCACATGAGTCTGCAAATAGATACCAAACTATGGACAATGTACAATCAAGACGTCCTTTTTCCAATGGAGGAAATCAACATTTGCCTGAGCCAAATAACAATCCGGCAAAATTATATAAAGAAATAACAGAAAGACCAATGACTAATAAGACTGCAATAATAGAAAAAGTAAAAAATGAAGGTTTAGTTAATGGTGATATTCTTGTATACGATTCTGATAGTTATGGTTTATTGACGGAAGATGATATAATATTTGTAGGAATAGACAGTAATACCTTTTATGATTTTGAATTTGTGAAAGAAGCAACAAAATATACTACGAACTTTTTTAGTAAATATAAAGAGTTATTAAAAGATTCAAAGAGAAACAGTGGAGTATACGATTTAAGACATGATGATGAATTTATAACAAAACAGTTTGATGAAACAAAACCAGAATACATGTACAAAGTAGATATAGATGCGGATGATGACGAAAACGAAAGTATTACGATTATCAGCGAATATTGTTTGGAGCCATACGAAAGATTGCGTAAAAAGGAAATAGAAGGTGATTTGCGAACAATTTTAAAATCGGTATAATAAAATGGAAAGCAAAATTGACTTAATAATTTAATAATTTATCAAAATATATATAAATACATTTTGATAGAAAATATAGATAAAATGAATTTAGATCAAAAAAGTTCACTCAAGGCATGTCTTGAAGAAGAAAAAGATAATCCTCGTATGAAAGATTATGTAAAAATTTTGGATACACCAAATATTTCTGCATTTGAATGGATTCATCGTGTACAAGAAGAACTTATGGATGGTATCGTCTATCTTGAAAAGTTGCGAGAAATTTTGAAAATGAATATGCGCGAACTGGATGCAGCAAGATTGGCGGCGATGAAGGAAACTGAAAATAAAGTGACAAGTACACAAGAAGAAGATGGAGATGGAGAAGAAGATAAAGATGAAAAAAAGGAAGTACGAGAAGATGAAGAAACAATTGAAATTAATATCAATGTTCCTGGACCAGAGGAGAAGGATCCAACCATGTTTTCAACTAAAACGCCAGAGGTATCTGATAATAAACCAAAAAAAAAGAAAATTAAGGTAACGAAACCAAAGACGACCAGTTAACTGGCGGTTTGAACATTACGAATAAAGAAAGTAAAGAAAAATGCAAGAAATGCTTTTAATTGTTTTTTTGATATTTGAAAAGAATCCACCTTTCTCCACTTATGAATAAATTGTTTTTCTTTTAAATTATATTGTATAACAGAAATTGAGATAGCAATACAGCAGTAAAATAAAGTGACTTCTAGATGTTGAGAAATAAAGTCATGATTAATTTGCGGAAAAACAACAGTATCATAAATTAGTTCGTTTGAGGCAGTGTCAGTAAGGCTTGACATAAAAGCCTTAGTCCTAACAATATTCCTCAAACCAGAGGAAGGAGGTAACATAAATATATATAATAAAAAGAAGAATTATATATATTATTTCGGAATTTGTTGATGTGTCAATTTTTCAGTATCATAAATATCACTTTTGCGATGCGTGATGTTTTTAAAAGAATCCCCACAAGCACCACAGTGATCTTCGTTAGCCCAATCTATTCTATTAACAATTTTTTTATTATTTTGTTCTGTACACCAACGTCCTAAAGTTTTTTTAAAGTTTTCTCGTTGAAAAATCGGCAACCATTTGCGAATCATATAAATAAACAAGGACAAAATTTTTATTTACTTTTATATTTATTTTTATATTAGGAAGAAGAAAGTAAATCATTTTGAAATTTCTTAATTGCCCATATAAAAGCATCACCTTCTAGAAGTTGTACACGTTGTTTTAGGGATTGAGGAGTATCGTTAGATTTAACTTCACATTTGAATTGACAGACAATAGGACCTTCGTCTAGATCTTCAGTTACAAAATGTACAGTACAACCACTTTGTTTTTTTCCAGAATGAATAACAGCAGTATGAACATCTAAATCCATACCTTTTGAAAAATCAGGTAGTAAAGAAGGATGAATATTCATGCAACAGTTCTTCCACAATTTACAAAAATCATTTGAGACAATACGCATATATCCAATCATAAGTACGAGTTCTACATTGTATGACTGTAAGATAGTGGATACTTCATGATCAAAATCGCTTCGTTTTTTTCTTATTCCATTGATAGTATTCTCTGGAACATATTTTGTTTGAATATCATGTTTTTTTGCTTTATCAAGAATACCTGTATCTATTTTATTGGATATTACAACAGTTATCTTTGCATTTAATGTATTTTGTTCAATAGCATCAATTATAGGTTGTAAAGAAGTTCCTCTAGTAGAACCTAAAATACCAATGCGTAATGGAGTAGACTGTATAAAATTATCACAAGTGGTCATATAAAGTTAAAATATAAGGTAAGAATGTTTTTATTTTCTTTTATTTTAATTTTTTAATGTTAGGATATTTACTTTGAATCAAGGTTTCCAAATCACTACATGGCAATAACTTATCTCGCTTCAAAATATCAGCACCTTCAATTAAAGCTTCTTTGCATTGCTGTAAAATATAAACAGAATATGCATATGCACTATCAATCAATTCGGCTACTTCATTATCAATCATTTCCTTGAACTTTTCGCTAGAATTGGGATAAATGACACTTTTGCCCATACCATAATAAAGAATCATACGCTCAGCCAATTTAAAGGCTTCTTCAAAGTCATTAATTGCTCCAGTAGTAACAGAAACGTCATAACATACCTCTTCGGCAATGCGACCAGCAAGTAAAATAGCCAAATGTTCAAACAATGCTTCGCGTGTATGAATATTGGAAGTAGACGGTTCAAATACAGTGTATCCAGGAGTACGAGGTGAAGAAAGATTAATAACTACTTTGGTCATTTTGGAATGATGTTGTGATAAAATACCAACAATGGCGTGTCCCATTTCATGAATAGCAATGTGATCAACAATATCGGAAGTAAACTGATGATCTGTGGCTTGCCAACCGGCCATCATTTTATTCACAGTAATATCTACATCAGTCATATTCATAATTTCACGATTTTCGCGCAAAGCATGTAACATACCTTCATTTAATAGGTTTTCTATTTGAGCACCTGACATACCTTGCGTCATATCAACCAATCCGTCTACATTGATATTTTCTTTATCATAAGGTTTACCGCGCAAATGAATATTTAAAATGGCTTCGCGTGTTGCATCGTCAGGATTACTAATATAGATTTGTTTATCAATACGACCTGGGCGCATAAGAGCAGGATCAAGCAAATCTACACGATTAGTGGCTCCAATAACAAATATGCCTGTATTGTTTTTAAATCCGTCCAAAGCAACTAACAATTCATTTAAAGTACTATCGCGTTCACTTGTGGAAGATTCGCCATCTCCAGATCGTTTTCTACCTACTGCGTCCATTTCGTCAATAAAAATAATACAAGGGGTATTGCGACTAGCTAATTCAAACAATTCGCGAATACGTGCGGAACCTACACCTACATATTTTTCTTGAAATTCAGAACCAGAAACAGGAATAAAGCCAACGCCTGCTTCTCCTGCAAAGGCCTTGGCTAAAAGAGTTTTTCCATTACCAGGTGGTCCCTCTAAAACCAGTCCGCGTGGAATACGCACATTAAAACGAGCATATTTGGTATAATTAGACAAGATATCAACACATTGATATAATTCTTTTTTAATTTTATCGTATCCACCAACATCACTAAAGTTCAAATGAAAATCGGTAAGCACTTCATAATTGTCAGATTTTTTTCCTTGTTTACTTCTAGAGCCACCGCCTGCACGAAAGGCACCAAAAATGTTGCGACGCATATTTTCAGCAAAATCATCTTCATGATCTCCTGCGTTTCCATCATGATCATCAGGTTGAGTATTAAAGGCCTGAAAATCCTCAGGATTTCCAATATGTTGAATACCTGTAATGCGAAAACCAGGTTCAGTATTATTCATCAAGTGCTTAAAAAAAGGATGATCACTTAGGTCTTGAATATCATTTTCATTAAATTCAAAGTCAGCACCATTGAGTATTTGCAAACCCTGAATGGTAATATTACGTGAATTAAGGCGACGTAAATAGTTTTCATGATGAGATCTAGAAAGAGGATAACTGCGAGGTAAAATATAACGAGTCATGTTACGAATATCTATAGGTGCATCAGTATCGTTTTTTTCAGGTTCATTTGGTGGTTGTAAGGATACTCGGCGTATAACATAATGAGGTTGTGAAATAGAATATTTCCGTTTTTCTGGATTTGTATGATTTTTGTTACCAACATCATGTAAAACACGTGCGGCTGTCTGAAGAAGAGAAGATTTAGTGAAACATGTTTGATGATGAAAAGGAACAAATCCATACGTGGAGTAAACCCCTAAGAGTAGAATAAACAAAGAACAAAACATCATTGTATAATATTAAAACACGAGTTATGTTTATGTACCTTCATAAAAAACATGAATATATTAGTAAAAGGATTTAATAAAAAGATCTATAGTAAGTACAAATAGAAAATGGTTTCTATTATTTTTTTGGTAGTCGCATTAGCAACGGTAACAGTAGGAACATCACAAAATTTGAAAACTCGTTTTACGGAGTGGGTTGAAAAATTTGAGATGAAAATGGAAAATGAAGAAATTCGTCAACGTGTATATAATAATTGGATAGAAAATGATAAATACATTGACTTAGTGAACGCAGGAAACAACACCTATACTTTGGGACATAATCAGTTCTCAGGCATGGATGAGGAAGAATTTTCAAAGTATTTAGGATATTCTACGCGTCCATTAGAAAGCAGACGTGAAAAAATTCAACATAAAATACAAGAAATCAAATGCATAACAACTTGTGTAGAGGATTATGACAAAGAACATAAATTACAAACAGTCGAATGTGTAACTGATTGCTTGGACGAAGAAGACAATTTAGAAAATTTGCCTGATAATATTGATTGGGTAAATAAGGGGGCAGTAACGCCTGTAAAAAATCAAGGACAATGTGGTTCTTGTTGGTCTTTTTCTACAACAGGTGCTTTAGAAGGTGCATATTACATTAAGTACGGAAAGTTAGAATCATTTTCAGAACAGCAATTAGTATCTTGTGATAATTTTCAACATGGAGGGAAAGATCACGGTTGTAATGGAGGATTAATGGACAACGCCTTTACGTGGATAGAAAAAAATGGAGGTTTATGTTTGGAATCGGATTATCCATATACATCAGGTGAAACAAAAAGTAGCGGAAACTGTGAAAATACATGCAAGGTATTTGAAATGAGTGAAATCAAAGAATACGTGGATGTAGAATCTAATTCGGACGAGGCTATGATGACTGCTTTAAATAAACAGCCTGTTTCCATTGCAATCCAAGCAGATCAAAAAGATTTTCAATTATACAAGTCGGGAGTATTTACTGGAACATGTGGAACAAAGTTAGATCACGGTGTTTTAGTTGTGGGATATGGAACAAGTGATGGTGAAGATTATTACTTAATCAAAAACTCTTGGGGAACTACTTGGGGTGATAAAGGATATATTAAGTTGGGCAGAGGTGCAGAATATAATAATGGAGAAGGACAATGTGGTATGTTAATGCAAGGAAGTTATCCTGAATTATAAAAACAAAAAACAAAAATAAAAAAAATAAAAAAAATAAATACCTAGTTATATAATTATAATTATGTATTTATCCTTTCACAAATCCTTGTCTTTAAATAATATTGATAAAATTAAAAATACAATTTTTACATGCATTCCGCCAATGTCTTATGGAAAAATATTATCAGAAAATAAATATACATCTAAAAAATTACGATGTTATTTAATTAAACGTTATTATAACAATCTTAAATAATTACGTAAAAAAAAAAATTAAAAAAAATAAATATAATATAAACAATGGAATTTGAAGAAAAGAAAACAGAAATAAAAATTATGTTGGATGAGACAACCCAAACAGAAGAAATGGAAAATGAAGAATCAAGTAAAAAAATAGACGAAAATCAAGAAGAAGACCAAGAAGAAGACGAAGAAGAAGATGAAAGACGTATTTATAATTATTCAGGTGATTGTTGGGATGAAAAATATTTATCACCTCACTTGTTAACGACAGGATATGAGGCAAAACTAATTACCAATAAGTTATCATTTGGAATTTATAGTTTTCATTATTTTACAGATGCCTTTTGTGATGAGTTGGTAAAAGATTTAAAAGGATTTGATGGTTGGACAAAAGATAGACATGGAAATTATCCAACAAATGATGTTCTTTTAGAAGAATACAATCCAAATTTACATGCAATTTATTCAACATGCATCAATAATATAGTGATACCTTTAGTAAATACAATATACGAAGGAAGTACATTTAAAAAAGAAAACTTTCAACATGAAACGTTTATAGTGAGATATAAACCAGGAGTACAAAATAGTTTACGGTTACATCATGATTCTTCAACCTTTTCAATTATTTTGAATTTGTCTCAAGAAGGAGAAGATTTTGAAGGGGGAGGGACATATTTCCCACAACATGAATTATTAGTGAAAGCACCAAAAGGACATTTAGTTGTTCACCCTGGTAAAATGACTCATTGGCATGGGGTAAGACCTATAACATCAGGAGAGAGATATGTCATAGTTTCTTTTTGCAAAGACTATTAAAAATATATTTATAAACAATATAATTATTAATATATACTAATAATTATAATGTATTTTTTTGAGACTACAAAAAGCGTATGGTCAACAATGTATTTTTCTTTGAGAAATATGTCTACCAATAAATATTTAAAAAATAGAAAATATACGTACAAGCAAATTATTCCAAAGACAAAAAAGAAATATATTTTATACAATAAACAACAAAATACTGTTTTTTGTAGTCCATATTATAAACAGCCTCCTAACTACAAAAATAAAGATCATTACAAAAATGTTTAAAAAGGAATCTATAACTCAAACAAAATAAATATTTGTATATTTCCAAATATTTATAATATAACTGTTTACTTATTCTTTAAAGTCATCGGCATTATATTCGTAAACAGAGTTGAATTTTTGTTCTCTGAACCATAAATTAAAAGCATATTTTTCACCCTTGGTAGGAGGAGTTCCAGCATGTAAAGAATTAGCGTGACGTTTGGTTGTTCCAGGATAGCAATTATGAAAGACGAGTAATTTTTTTTTATCAGGGGCAACATCAATTTTAAGATTTGCAAAACTAGTATGTCCTCCTTCTTCAACATCATTCAAATAAACAAGAGCCGTAATCATTCTTTGACCACCTCTCTTTAAGAGACGTCTGTTTCTTTCAGTATCGTCTTTGACAAATGCATCAAAATGTCCATTATATCTTTGCTCTGTGTCATAATGAACAACTTGAAAAGATTCAGCGTTTTCAACTGGTAGACCAACAACGTCTGCAATATCTTTTGCTACTTTCATGGTAATACTATCAGTGTTGTGAGATATCCAACAATTTGTATTAGTTCTTCCTTTACTTGTTGTACCCTTGTTGTCATCAGCAACTAAAGCAGCGCCTAAAGATAATTTTGCTTTTTCAATAAAATGATTACATGTTTCGTCATCAATAAAATTAGAAATAGTGTATACTAATGGTTCATCACATAGAATTTTTTTTTCATAAGAATCAGTCATATAAATGTAAAATAGAAATAATTTTCTAAATAAATTCGCGCAAAGAAGATTTATTACATAAGAAAATTTATATAAATACATATTCTGATTAATAGTATATGGAAATTCGTGAAGAAATATACAATGAAATTATGAATTATCCTTTGCCTGATCATCTTATAACATATAGGCCTTATAACCCAAATAGTAATAGAATAAATAGACGAACTACCTTTGATGATTTAATATATTTAAATTTAAAAGAACTAGTACCAAATGTATACTTGGGAATGCATAAGAATCATGATAATGAGGAAATAAAAAGATGGATTCAATTAACAAAAATGTATGGGAATAAATTAAACGAACAATTGCAATACTATTGCAATGAAAAATTAAATCAAGTTCAACAAATTGAAGAAAACACAAAAAGAACAGCTAAGTTTAATTATAAAAAGGTAAAAGAATTACCGTGTGATATACAAGAACAAATTTACAGTTATTTAATGCCAGAAACAAGATTAATTATATTGGAAGAGAAATACAAAAATATAAAAGAAAATATGAAAAAATGGAAAGTGGAACATTTGAAGCAATTTTTAAAAAATGTAATATGTGATGTATATGAACCAAAGTGTTATGAACCATATATGATAAAATGTTTGCCAGATAGAGTAACAATATACAAGTCGCATACAAATAAAAAGCAGTTTATAGATGAAATATTTAAATTGTATAATTTGTTTAAAACGGCCGTTCCAAAAAATTATGAAAAATATCAATATTTTTGGAATACAGCGTTAAAGTTATTTACGTCAATTATGTATGTTCATAAAAAAGTGACAAAATAGTAAAGATAATTTATAATTTGCAGTCCTTTTATATATCAGCATATTCAAAATGAGTTTCATATTTATTTTCTTAATTATATACATATATATGAAGTTATGCTTAAATTATGGTGATCAAAAATTTAAATTATCTAGAGATAGATTAAATTTAGAAGCGCAAAATTTAAATTATTTTGATAAAACAATTACTGAAACTGAGGATATAAGAAATGACCAAGAAATAATTGATTCTTTAAAAAATCCTAATTTTGAAAAGGTGTTTAATTCTAAACGGGGAGGAGGATATTGGATGTGGAAACCATATATTATTTATAAACGCTTACAATTATTAAATGATGATGATATATTAGTTTATATAGATTCTGGTTTGTCAATTCCTAATACTAAATATACGATAAATAAATTAAATGAATACATAAATGTAGTTAGAAATAGTGAAACAGGCGTTTTAGCATTTCGTAATCCAAATATAGAAAGTAAATGGACAAAGGGGGATGTATTTAAACATTTTAATTGTTTAAATAATGAAGATATTTATAACACTAGACAATTTTCTGCTGGAAGATTACATGTTATTAGGAAATGTGAATATAGTTTAAATATTTATAAATTATGGTGGAATACTGCTAAAAACTATTCTCATCTATTTGATGATTCAGTAAGTATTACACCAAATTTTAAAAATTTTATTGAAAACAGACATGATGCATCATGTTGGTCATTAATATGCAAAACAAACAAAGTTGAAGAAGAATTGAATTGGGATTCAATTCCAATTCGGTTAACTCGTATACGGAAATAAATTATATTTCTCTAATGTTTACAAGTTTAAAGGTGACATAAAATTATAAATAAAATTATTATAGAATTATTTATAATTTAACTTAGTTAACAAAATTATTGTTTTATCATGGTTTTTACAATAATTTTGTCAACATTTTTATAATCAGCAGAGACAGGAAAGCGTATACTAGTACCATATCTTTTAATTTCAAAAATTCTTATCTTTTGGGTCGTTTTCTCTTTTTGGTAGTTTATTTTTAGGAATTAATGCTGCATCATTATTAACAAAGTGATCAATAGAAGAAATAATATTATTCACTTCTTGATATTCGTTGGATGTACCATCTGATTTGTAAATTTCCAAAATTTGAGATACAATAGGGCTACGTTGCACATCTGAACTATCCAATTCAATTAGTTCTACATTAACATTTTTAAATTTTTTATTTGAATTTTGAAACACTTTTAATTTTTCAATAATATCAAGCAAACCATTGTTTAAAGTACGATCACTTTGTTTTAAATCACCAGTAATAACTAATTTGGAATTGTCACCAATACGGGTAGTTAACATAAGCATTTGATTCGGAGTAGAGTTTTGCATTTCATCTGCTATAATAAAAGAACGCTTAAACGTGCGACCGCGCATATAAGCCAATGGAGAAATTTCCAAAATACCACAATGAATCATATTTTCTATATCGTGTTGTTGATAAAATTCAGAAAAAATATCAAAAATAGGACGAGTCCATGGATCCATTTTTTTTACCAAATTTCCAGGTAAAAAACCTAACTCTTCTTCCTCAACAGGAACAATTGGACGAGTTAGTACAATTTTATTTACATTACCTGCTTTTAATTCTTGGATTGCTTGTAAACAAGCAAACATAGTTTTACCACAACCTGCAGGTCCTACACCTAGAACTATAGGAGTCTTATCATGATTTAGATAGTCTATATACTTTTTTTGATTTTCCGTTCTTGGCTCATACTTAGGTACCATGTGTTTAGAACGGCTTTTTGGCATGCTATCATAAAATGCGTCATTATTTGCCTTTTTTTTTGAGCGCATTAAAACAGCGGTTTTTGAAATTTGCCGTCTAGAAGCATATTGAAAAGAGTAAGATTGACGAAAGAAACTACTACAAATACCTAACATCATGATATTAGACAAAATTTTCATCTATATATAATCAACTTTTTTAATTAATTTAATAAATCTCTAAATTAATTAAAATATAATTTTTGCATTATTCTTCTTCCGCTTGTTTAATTATTTTTTTCTTTTCTAATTCGATCTTTTTTTTCTTGGCTTCTTCCTCTTTTAATTTTAACAATTCGTCAAATTTCTTTTTTGCTTCTTGCTTGGCTATTTTTTTTTGTTTCTTAACTTCTTCTTCTTTTTCCTTCAATTCTTTTTCTTTTAATTCTTTTTCTCTCAGTTCTTTTTCTCTCAATTCTTTTTCTTTTAATTCTTTTTCAACCGATTCTTGGTTTTTTTTCCCTGATCCATCGCCTTTACGAATTGCATAAAGTGCGGAACGACCAACTCTTCTAGAACCCATCATAAAATTCATTATCACGTATATATTAATGTTATAAAAAATTCTAAAGGATTATTTTTTAATAATTACAATGTTTGATAAGTAATAATTTAAAATTATTTTTTTTTTTTGAAAAATGTTTTTCTAATGAAATATTATATGAATTGTTTTACAGATACTTATTATAAGACAACACACCCAAAGACAAAATACAATGAACTTTTATCAACGAACGTAGGAAAGAGTATATTATTTCACACAATAGTTTACATAGGATTTCTTTATATGTTAAGATTTGTTAGCAATATAAAGATAATAGAAGAAAAACATTTATTTTCATTGATACTCGTATTATTTTTGATAATGATATTTGGATTTTTAGGTAGATTAATGCGATCTAAATCTATATACGAAAAAGAACTAGAAATACATAATGATGAAGAAAAAGCATTACAGGAAACAAAAAGATTAATGGACACAGGTTATTTTACATGGTTCTTTTGTTCATGAGTCACTATTTGAATCAAAATAATAACACATTTCACAATTCTTTGAAGTAAAATTGCATTTTTCATAAAAAGGTATCTTATCATTGGTACAATTTAAAATACATTTATAACAGTTTTGACTTTCAGCATAAGAAACTAATTTTTCTACAATGACTGTTCCAATGCCAAGGCCTTGGTAGCCCGGTAATACAACAACATCTTCAATATGACCCACCATTCCAAAATTATGTGAAACCTTAGGTTCAATAATAATGGTACCTGTTCCTACAATGATACCTTCATTTGGATCTTCAATAACTAATACTACATGTTTATCGTTTAAATTATTAACGAAATTTTCAAAATTTTCATATGGATAAGAATAAATGTCAATATTTTCATAAAGATTTGACAGTAAATCCAAGTATTGATCGCGTAAATCGGTAGCTTGAATTTTACGAATAATAAGATGAGAACTAGGTGGTTTGCTAAATAAAATACCCATAATATAAGATATAATAGTAAATAAATTTAAAGTATTTACTATTTAATTATTCCTTCTCCCTTTTGATTTAATATCCATTTTATTTTTGATTTGACTTTCTAATGATTTTATTCGCGTTTCAAGACCTTGAATATAGGTTAAAACATCCGTATCATTAATGTTACCAACTGGACCCATAGGCCCAGTGCACCCCATATTTCCTGGTTGTCCAGGTTGTCCTGGAATTCCAGAATCACCCTGAGGACCTTGGGGTCCAGGAGGGCCAGTAAGACCATGCATTCCTTGCGGGCCAGTATGACCAATTTGGTTTGTGTCTATGAATGGTAACTTACTAAAGTCTTCTTCATATAACATAGTATCGCCAATTTTTAAATAGCCCTTTTTAGCAATAGATAAATTAACAAAAGGTATTTTATCCATGTCTATAATGGTATATATATATAT
>CEQD01009404.1_pt1 | contig 14301 bp, 14 predicted proteins | sample 530511 | NCBI WGS metagenome assembly CEQD01 (sample SAMEA2620230, study PRJEB7988) | marine metagenome | biome: marine biome (ENVO:00000447); feature: surface water layer (ENVO:00002042); material: "saline water (ENVO:00002010), including plankton (ENVO:xxxxxxxx)" | depth 5 m | reverse complement strand
CTCCTAAAAATTCTTCTTCGTGTTTGACGTAATTGAGTGACATTGTTTTACTTCCTGAGATTAATTTCTGTTACTGAGTAGTCAAATTTTTCATCATTATATGTCTTAATCCTAAAAACCATATGGTTCAAAGTCATATTTCGGTTGTACTCATTACTAATATCATCAGCAAAGTCATACAGATAAGCACGTGCTTTGGAATCGTGTTTCCTAAGTGTCCTTCCTATGGATTGAAGGTTTCTGATTCTAGACTTGGATGGTGAAGCAAAGATTACATTATGTAGGTTCTTAATATTAATACCCGTACTGAATGTACCGTACGATGCAAGAATGATAGCATTGCTAGTCACCTCACATATCTCTCTCACCATTTCCCGTTCAGAAGTATCAGTTCCTCCGTGAATATAAAAGAGTTTTTTATCTCCCTTTTTACTATTTAGCATATCTCTAAGAACGTCTCCGTGTCTTTCAATGTAATTAAATAGCACAAGGGTATTACCAGATAGATCTGACGCTAGGTTTACTATGATCTTATTTCGTTTTGGGTGTGTAATTATATACTCTATCTCTTCCTGATAGTTTTCAAACTCAATATATTCGTGCTTACATACCAATACATTTATTTTTAAATCTGATAAGTATCCTTTCTTCTGTAACTCATCAGTTCTAATTACTTTTTCTACTGGACCAAACAATCCTTCTAGTTGTAATTGATGACATTGCATACCATCAAGAGTACCTGTAAGACCAATACGATACTTACAACTGTGCATTTTGGTTAGTAATTTTGTTAGAGACTTTGCTTTGTAAAGGTGTGCCTCATCCCCGATAACAACATCAAACCTATTAAAGAAATTGCGAGGTTCTTTGTAGATAGATTGCCACGTAGAAATGACAACAGGAGATTCTCTATAACGTTCTTTCCCTGCATAGATTTTGTTAACGTGTTCTCTTGCATTCCATCCATAATCTTGAAAGTCCTTGAATAATTGTTCTACTAATGATGTAGTGGGTACGATAATAAGTATATTTCTTTCGTGAAACAAGTGCCATCTAATTAAAGTATAGATGATTAACGATTTCCCAGATCCAGTTGGTGATAATAGAAGTCTTCGGTTATACTTAATGCTACAATAAAGTCCTCTAAGTTGGTATCCTCTGATCTTGAAAGGCAGATTGAGACCTCTAACAAAGGAAGCAACAGACTCAGGGGTGACAAATTCTTCCGACTCATTGGGTTCTCCATACTGTTTGTTTGACTGTACACTGTAATTATAACCTTTTCTATCTAACCATTCAACTAGGTAATCATATAACCCAACATATAATTCACCATTTCCAGGTGAATATAATCTGATCTTTCCGTCCCAGTATTTGTACCTTCTCTGCTTCTGTAAAAATTTTGCATTAGGTACTTCAAAAGTAAAATAATCTGATAGTTCTTGATGGATGTGTGGATCAGCATCAACTCGCAAGAAGACTTCATTCTTCTTTGTGATGAGGGTCATTAGAAACCTGCTTCAAAACGTCTATGTTCAAGGGCATTTTTAATGTGGTAGGTTCTGTTGTTAATTTGTTTTAACACCCCTTCCAAATAATTTATAACAGTTTCAAAGTATGCTATTTTTAATTGCTGAGTCTGTATGTCCTCGTCTGCTTCCATAAAAGTATTCAGATCATTCTTCAATACTTTTAAATCAAAAGGATTATCTTTATATACTTCCGCATCTGCTTTACCAGTATAAAAAAGATACTTGTCTCTCCTCAAGACACTAAGTTTTTTCTTATTATCTTCTAGTATTAAAGAATACTTTGACCAATAGTCTTGATACTTTGCGTGTAAAGATGGTATCTTTAACGACTCTTGATCTAATTTGTCTTCATCAAAAATACAGTCTCCTGCCCAAGACTGCTTAATCACTTCAAGTGGGTCCATATTTTATTTTAAGGTTGTTAAACGATCTCCTGTTAGACTACGTATTTCATAATCTAGATAGTTAAATTCTACCACAGAATTAAAGTATTCGGTGTCAGATAAAGCAGCGTCAAACTCTAGTGTATTCAATGCTATTGGGAACATATCTCTGAATACTATATTGAATGAAGGTTGAAAATTACTATTCAATACAGTAAGAGTTCCGTCTGCAAATTCTTTATCACCTATTCCTGGTGAAAAATTATTAGGGTTTGCGTCAATCATTTCCTGTCTTTCTTTAAACTTCTCAGGAACACCAAGTCCTCTCATCCAGTTATGGATAATTAGATAGTTTTCAAGACCCTCATCTACTAAGAATCTTAATGATAATGTTTGATAGTTTAATACACCTTCAAATGGAATAGGTCTGAATGGTGTTGGTTGAGTTAGTTCACCGACTGATATAGCGGGTATGTTTGCTGATTGACAATAGTATGCAATCTTAGGATACTTCGCTAAGGTAAATCGGAAACCACCTGGACTAAGGAAATTCCTATTGCTTATTTGCGTTGGAAAAGACATTTACGATATTAGTTGTTTCCGTAATTTTATTTATACTACTCCCAGTATTCGTCTAGAACATCAAGAACATTATTCAATATCATCTGTGCAGCAGCACGTTCGTTATCATTCCAATGAGGGTACCACTGGTGCTGATGCAAACCATCTTTCATTCGCATAACTTTTGCAAGCATTTGAACTTTGTTCAATCGTCCGTTCATAGAAATGTTCAACCTCCCATTATTTAACATAAAAAAAGACCCCCGAAGGGGTCTTTGTAAAGAATATAAGCGATTGCTTACATTAGGTTATCAACAAGAACTCTTCTGTAATAACGGTTAGCGTTAGCAGTAAGTGCTCCCTCTCCTTGAGTTGTACCTTCCGCGAATGGGTTTGCAACAAGACCGTATCTTGTCTTAAATCCGATTTTTGGTTGGAATGTGTCCTGACCAACTGCTCTTACCATTTGTAGAGGAACATATGGACAGTAGAATAATCCTGCATCATATGCAGAAGATCCTTTGTATCCTGCAACATAGAAGTGTCTGTCACTTACGTTTGCTGAATATGGGTCAACATAAACCTTGATTCTTCCGTTTAATGTTCCTGCAAGTGTTGAGGAGTTATCATCTGGAAGTAGGTTGCTGTTACCTTGTAGAGCAGGAGTGTAATCAAGTACACCTGCCATTGAGAGTGCTGAAGCAACGTCAGCAGAACATATGATTATGTTCCCTTTTCCGCGACGAGTTTCGTGCCCGATTGCGTTCATATCTCTCTCAATCTGGAATAGAAGTCCTTTGAACTTCTCAACAGACCATCTACCATTGGAGTCTACGTCTAAGTCGAAGATACCTGCGGTAGCAGTGTTGTTCTGAGCACCAGGTCTTGCGATCTTGTAAACAGTTCTAACAACTTCACGGTTGATTTCAGCAAGAACTTCTGTAGATAGAATGTTTGCCAATTCAGACTCAGCGTCTAAACCGTGAACTGCTTTAAGATCCTGTGCTAGTTCCAAACTGTACTCTGCCTTGAGTGCTCTGGACTTCGCAGTCACAGTAACTTTCTCAATGCTGAAGTTCATTTCAGCGAAGGCATTAGAACCAGTACCTAGAGTCTCAGACTCATCAGTTCTCATTCCTGTACCGTTTGTGTATGTACCAGAATCATTTAGTAGACCTGGGTTTGATCCTGCTTGTGCAGAACCTTGTGAACCGAATCCACTTGTCTGAGCAGCGTCAGTACCAGTGAATTGTGAATCTGCTTCGTTGAAGAATGCTTCAGTACCAGATGCACGGTTGGTTCCGTATCTAGATCTCATCGCAAAGATGAGTCCAGTTGGACCAGTCATAGGTTGTACACCCGCAATGTCATAAGCGATTAACTTAGGCATTGATCTTCTAATCAATGAGATTAGAACTGGGTCGAAACCTGCAACAGGACCAGTTGCTGTAGCAGTAGCACTAAAACCTGCTGCTGAACTTGAAGATCCAGTAGAGTTTGTAGGTGCTGCTTCAGTTAAAATTCCTGCTTCTTCGCGTAGGAATTTTTCTTGGTTTTCTAACAGGACAGCGGTAACTGCTTTTCTGTAATTGTCCTTGATACCATCAAGACCATCACAGTCAAGAACAGGGTTCCACTTTTCCTGCAACTGTTCAGAATTAAACATTTGCGTATTTCCCCTCCAGGAAAAGTATTTTTTTAAAAGTTGTTTAGGGTATTTTTATCACTTAGTCCAACGACGTAAAGCATCCACGTAACGTGACATACTTTCAGTCATATCTGTATCCACAACAGGTTGTACGTCTTCAGCAATAGTTTCTGTTGCAGGAGCAGCAGGTTTGCTAGGATAATAACTCTCCTTAAGAGTTGCTACCTTATTGCGGAATGACTCTTCATCTTCAAACTCAACACCCTCAGCAAGTTGGGATAACTTCTCCTTTTCGGTAGATGCTAAACCTTCTGCTACTTCGTTCACAATCCCATTCTTAACAAAGGCACTTACCTTTTTAGTAAGTTCAACGTTAGCTTCAATTTGCTCGTTGAGTTTTGTTTCCATATTATCTAATTCAGCAGTCATTGCATCAACAACGTCTGCTTTCTCGTCAGGAACCTCAATGTGATTCTCAACGAAAACCTTTTTAAGACCAGAAACTACACTCTCAGCGATCTCTGCTTTAAGACCATTTTCGACTTCGAGTTGGTTACTGTCTAACCATTGCTGAGTTGCGTATGTAAGATACTCATCAACTTTCTCAGCAAGTTCTGTCTTAATCTTTTCTACTTCCTCTGAAAGAGTGGAAGCGTACTCTTCGTGGATCTTACCCACTTCCTCATTCAAACGAGAAACAACTGCTGCTTCAAAAATAGTAGTTGCTTTTTCTTTGAATTCTTCGGAAAGGTCCTCACCCTCTGTGAGTGCTGCTACATCAGCGGATAAGTCAACCTCAATAAGGTTGTCGCCTTCTGCATTTTCTGCTTCAACAGACTCGTGCTTCTGAGGACTAGCATCAGAAGGTTTTGTTTTTGGAGCAGTCGCTGTTGGACCACCACCAGTCTTGAGTTTGTTTGACTCATCATCAGGTTTAGAGTTCGTTGGAGTAGGACCTCCAAGATCTTGAACTGCACCTAAAGTAGACTGATCAGATACAGCACCGTCAAATTTTGCTTCGGTGACTTCCTGCTTAGAATCTTCGGGTGTCATAACTTTTTCATTCGCGGACATTTGTGTCTCCTTGTTAACTTTAATACAGTTTTTCTAACAATTATTTATAATTATAAAGTTCCTAGGAACTGTGAAAACGCGGAAAGTTTTCTTTCTTCCAAGACTTTACTACTAGGGGCATTGTCTAACCCACGTTTAATATGTGCAATTTCTGACTCTTTTATAAGTCCGTTTGCCCATATCCACTCTTTTCCTTCCATAATACCATTGACAAAAGCATCAGGTGCGGAAGGATCAGCAACAATATCTGCTGCTGTAGCGAGCATATAGTCATCAGCGACAACTTTACACCCATTAGTTTCTTTTAATGATCCAATACCACGTGAAGAAACTCCAAGTTTCACTCCTTCATCAAGCAAGTTCTTAGCAATGTTACCCATTGGTGTTTCGAGAATACGAGCACGACCTCTGAAGTTGTTGCCTTCTTGCACTAAAGAAGTAATTAAATGAGATGCACGATCTAAATTTACGGTAGGACCTTCTGGATGACCTAACTCACCAAGAGCACGACCGCTTTTTATGAATGACTCATTATATTTAGACACTTCTCTCTCAAGAGTTGCTAACGGATACATTCTTCCGTTGCGGTTTTTGATCTCTCCTTGTAGAAAAGTACCTTCTATATAGAGTTTTTTCTTACCGTTTTTCTCTTCAGTTAAGACTTGTACGTCTTCAACCTTCTCCGTTATCAGTTTCATTAGATGTTTCCTCTGTTTCTTCTGGTTCGTACAGAAAGTTTTTTGCAATTTCAATTTTTTGCTGATCAATAGCAGCAGCGGTCATTGTATTCATCGCATCGTCAACCTCTGAACTGACATCTTTTGATCCAGAAAAGAGTTTGTTGACTATTTCCATAGCTCCAATGCTAGGCATAATTAATTCCTCAATTAATACTATTTAGAATTCTCCGCGTTTATAATCAGCGGGAGACACTGATTCGGGTCCTGTTGATGTAATATCTTCGGACTCTTCCTCTGGTGGAGCATCCATTGGTGCACCCTCCATAGGTTCTCCTGTCATAGGATCAAGAGCAGCGGGATCTGGTAATTTACCAGTGCTAATTTCTTTTTCCATTTGCTTATCAATCTCCTTAATCTCAGCGTCTGACTGGCGTAAGACCTTACGACGTATGTAATCAAGAGAGAAGTAACGACCCGCAAAAGGATCCATTGTAGTAACAAGATTCAATCTTTCATTCAGAATTTCTTGATCTTTTAATTCACTGAAGTAGTTATCAGCGATAAAATCATACTGAATGTGCTCAGACATATCATCCCATTCTTCAATAGAGATGATACCTTTTAAAACTAATTGTGTTTTAAGTAAATCGTGGAATAATTCTGAGAATTTTTTGCGGAGACGTGTGACAAACTTTTGGAATTTAACTTCATCACGTGTAATCTCAGCAGCACGACCCAAATTAAATGTGGAATCAGATTCTAATCTAGACTCTGGTACATTTAATGCACGATATAGTTTCTTTTGGAAGTACTTGACATCCTCAAGTTCTCCAAGATTTTGTCCACCTGGGAGCGTAGTGATCTCAGTGCCTCTCCCGCCTTCTCTTCTGGGCAACCAGAAGTCTTCGAGCATTGACATAAATTTTCTGTCATCTCTTATTTCTCCTGTATCTGCATTGTAAACTAACTTGTTTCTATAGCGACTCATAACCTCACGGAGGTATTGTTCCGCTTTTTGTTTTGGTAGATTACCTACATCAATGTAGAATATTCTACGTTCTGGTGCTCTTGATAATCTATAAATTACAAGACTATCTTCAATCATTCTAAGTTGATTGAGTGCTTTGATTGCCTTATGTAAATGTGACATAATCACATTCTTATTCATATCTTTCAAACCACTGTGGCAGAAAGCAATAGCATCAGATGCAATCTTGATCCCTGTAGTTTCAAGACCACGTAAACCTTTTTGATTGTAAACGTAATATTCTGCTGATCTAGGTGCAGTCAAAGATTCCATTGTGCGTGGATCTACAAACTGTCTATCTTTCTTTGCTTCAAATTCTATTACTTTACGAATCTTACGGGGGTCAATGTACCTTAACTCTGTAATACCACGACGAGGATTTTTAGTATCAATGACCTTATGATAATATAACTTTCCATCTATGTACCATCTGCGGAATATATCGTATGCTTTCTTATCAAAATCTAGTAATCTGAGAACGTTATGAAACTCATCTCTGATTTTTTTGCGTATCGCTGCACTTACTTCTAGGTTTGCTAGGTCTACATCTACGGGACTATCATCTCTGTCACCTGCGATTGCCTCATTGACAACATCATCCACTGCCCTATCACACTCTGGGTGAATGGACATTTCTCTATATCGTCTAATAAGATCTGATTCGTCTTTATAACTACCATCTAAGTCAATAGCGGTTCCAAAATAACCACCACCTGCTACGGGAGTTGCAGCATCATCAGATTCTTTACGCACAAAAGAAGGACCATTACTCTGACCCTTCTTCGCACGCTCAAGAGAATAACCAAAAAGTTGAGACATTAACTATGTACCTGTTCTACGTAACTATTTAGCGAGGTAAGAAACCGCCTTTTATGACTGGTTTCCGCTATCTACGTCTGTATCGTATGTCCAGTATTGTACTTGGAACTCTACAGTGTACTCTTCTGGAGTGTCATTTGTTCCCCAGTCAAGTTCGATAGCACTAATGTTGCTTGGCCAGATACCTTCAAATCTATAAGTTCTGATGATGTTTCCTTTACGATCCATCTGACGAACTTTTGCTGTAGACTGATAGTCTGCAATAGTATTTGAGTTTTGGAAGTTTTGTTGTAGTGCTTGGATGTTAGATGACCACGCCTCGAAGAATGCTCTGAACTTAAATGACTGATCATTAAGTACAGTTACTGTCCAAGGTTCAAAGGTTCTATCACCTGCAATTTTTAATTGTCTTCCTCTGTAAGGAACGTTAACAACTCCTACAACTGATGCAGGAATGTTTGCTGCCTTTACAAGGAATGTACCAAACGCATTTGCTGATGCTGCGTTTAATTGTGAACCACCCGCTGATGTTTCTAAAACTTCTGCGGTTGATCCACTTACTCCACCAGGTTGGGGTGTAATTGCATCCTGTAAAACAGGAGGTGCAAACACTTCAACTTGGAACAGATTAGGACGTGCAAAGTCCTTTACGTTATCTCGGAAGGTAAAGATAGGTGCTTTTATATTTGCACCTTGTACCTGTCCTGGTTGTGCTTCTGCCATTGTTAGTCTCTTGATTAGTTAGTTACTTCAGAGAAACTAGAACCAGTTCTAGTTGCAGTGAAGGTTAATGTAATGTAGTTAATAGAGCGTGTTGGTTTCACGAATATCTCCGCGAAGAACTCTCCTCTATCTATAGCCTCAGGTGGGTTATTGCTCGTATCGCAAACGACCAAGAAATCAACGATTCCGCGACGAGATTGTATGGAACGCAAGAATGGTTCTACAATGTTCTTGAATGAAGAACGTGTAAACTCATCATTGAGTTCAAATAGTTGTGTTTTCGCTGCGTCTGAGATTGCATCTTCTAGTACCAAGAACAAGCGACGAACGTTAATTCTATCGAATGCTGATTGATATGAAAGTGCAGTCTTGTCACCGAATAGTACAATACCCTGACCTGGGAATGATACGATTGGGTTGACTCTTGCAGCATAGAGTTTGTCTCTATGATCTTTTAGAGGAGAGTAAGCAAGTTTGATTGCGTTACGTAACTGTCCTCTGTTAAATCCTGCGGGTGAGAACCACGCTTCTGAATTTAATGTTGCACCTAGTACAAGACCTGCAACGTCTGCGTTACAAGGAATGTAACGATATTGATCGTTATACTTGTCATAGATGTATTTGTAGTTGTTATCGAATACCGCGTAAGATGTACTACCTAATTGCTCGTACATATCGATAGTCTTGTTCACAATTACATTTGTGTCAGACTGACCAATAATGTCTCCGCGTGATGGAGAAACAAATGCGATACAATCTTTACGAGTTGCAGCAATGTCAATGATCTTCTGTGCTTTAGCAACAGTATCATTAGTGCTTGCCATTGATGGACCCATTAAGATGTAATCTACATCAACTGTTTCCTTATCACCTACGAGGTCATAACCTCCAAGGATGTCAGAACGAGCAACTGTATATCCGTCAACACCACCTTGTAGTGTGTACTTAACAGTTGATCCGTTAGTTGTACCAATGATTTCGCGACCTAAATTTGTTTCTTTAGTCTTAAGAGGTGTTCCGTATTTGATAAGATCGAATGAACGAGACACACCTGATAAACCAAATCCACCATTAGCAGCACCGTCAACATCCATTATAGATGATCCTTCGTGACTACCCCAGTAAATGTATGCTGAGTTTGCTTTAATAACGTCTTTGTAGTATAGTGTTTCGCCCTGTACACCTTTAGCATCTGTGGACTTAGAAACAAATAGGAATTTCTCAAGAAGTGATCCAGGAGTTCCTGTTAGTTTTCCGTCTCCATCAAGTACAAGGATGTGCATCTGGTCGTTGTCACCACCACGATCTGAAACCCAAGGAGAAGTTGTAGGACGTGGAGCAATGTTGATCCATTTTTGCTCACCACCATAGTAACGCTCTTCGTAATCTGAACGTACACTTAAGATTTGAATACCACCACCAGAAGTGTTGTCATCATCTATTGTGTAGTTTGCTGCAAAGTTTTCTGAACCTGCTGCGTTTACAACACGTAATTGACGCTCAACACTTTGTACTGTTGCTTTGTCACCAGTTCTGTTACCACCTGATGCTGCATCCCATAGTGCAATAACGTCACCTATTTGTAAGAAGTCAGATGACTGGGCGTAGTCTACGCTAAGTTCAATCTTTCTTGTTACAGGATCGTATGCTACAACTTGACCAAGAACGTCAACGGATGATCCTGTAGAACTCTCTGCTCTCCAGTATTCATCTTTTTTGAAGTCACCATTGATTGTAGTTGCATCAAATGTTACGACCATTGTGTAGGAAAATACTTTTGCCTGTGAGTTTCCTAAGTTGTAAACTACATTAGTTGAGTTTGTAATTATATCTGAAAAGTCCCACTCAGCAGATGTTGGTTCTGCAAGTGATAAGATTTGATCTGGACCTGCATCTGTCATTACAACTCTTATAGAGTTACCATAGATTCCAGGGAATCTTGAACCCCACTTCCAAGCATTAGCAGCAGTTTCAACAGTTGTTTCATACTGCTCAATGTTTTTGATAAGAGGTGCAGTAACACCAGTTGTTGTTACTTCGTTGATAGATGTCTTACCGACTGTAACTGTTAGACGACTAATAGCAACACCGTCTGTATGAGATGCAGCGGTTGTGCTTAGTTCTCCACGTGTTACTGTTATGTTGTTTCCAACGATTGCAGATGCACGTACTATCTCATCTTCAATCTTTAAGTAGTCATTTAACTGTACGCCAAGAGTACCTGCGTCAGAAACAGTAATTGTTGTATCAGCAGCACTAAGTGTTCCACCTTCGTTTATAGTGGTTGAAGTTCCTGCTGCTTCAATTAATGTGACCGCAGATCCCGCAGCGTGTGAAGTAGCAGCAGATGCTAACTGTCCACGTAGAACTGTAAGGTCATTACTGTTAACAGCAGTTACTTGTAGAATTTCAGCGTCGATTAATATGAAATCGTTCTGAGCAAAGTCTGTACTGTTTTGAACTGTAAGAGTTGTGTCTGAACCAGAAAATACAGTCTGAGTTGTTTGTGCTGTATCTATTGCGTTTTTAAGTGCACTTGCTTCTGCTCTAATAACTTTTAATGTACCGCCATAGAGTAGGAACTGTGATGCACTAAACCAGTATTCGTAGTTATAATCATTAGGTCTACCAAAGATAGAAAGTAATTCTTTCTCGCTTGTAATGTCAACAATCTTGTTAACAGGACCCTTTTCAAAGGAACCAACAATCACTGCCACATTATCTAAAGTTGCATTTGCAACTGTTGTCAGATCCTTCTCAAGTACAACGACCCCTGGTGAAAGTTGGGTGGATGCCATTGTTTAATTCTCCTTGAAAAATGCTTCCAATTTTACTAGAATTATTTATTAATACCGATCTTTCTGATGGGGAAACAAAACGTGAACTGTTTACCAGTCAGGATAGTCACACCATTTACGACTCTTTTTATTTCTTCTACGTACTTGAACACGCTTCTTAGTACATTCTTTACACTCATACGCAAATGCAGATGGATAGTTACCTCTATCCTTTCTAGTTTTGTAAAAATCTGATAATAAATTTTTTGTGACAAGACATTTACGACACCTTCTATCTTCTAATAACAGGTGTTCTAATTCTAACTCGTCCTCTAGGTTCATCTATATTCCCACATATAGGTTCTTTCACCATAAGGATCAGAGTTCCAGACGTTACCATCTTCATCAATAAATGTTGTATCTTCTATACCATTATCAACAAAACCAAATGGTGCCATATCTGCTTCTATTGCTTCTCTTTGTTCTTCATACATCTTTACACGAACATCATTATCGTGTATCTCTTTGAAATATGGTTGCACTGCTAACCAAGCAAAGATAACTAAACACATAGCAAGGTCATCATTACATCCTTCTTCTGCTTGCCACGACTGTCCTTTCTGAATAAACGTAGTTAGTTCTGAGATAATATCATAATCACATAGAGTCATCTTATCATCTTCTATTAATTGTTTTAAGTTAGAACAACCAACTTTCTTTACAGCACTAGACATCTTTACACCAAGTTGTACTTTACCACCAGAGAATCCTTGTCCTATAACTTGTCCTGCTCTACCACGCATAGCAGACATTAATAGATTGTCATACTCAAGATCATACTGTATGATGTCTGCTACCTGTGCACCAACGTCATTTACTTCTACTAATACAAAAGCGTGGTTGTATGCACTTGCAGTCTTGACTATAATATCTGGGAATAAAAGGGGTTTAACTGTATTACTTCTATATTTTGCTACTAATTTATACGGAGGTTCTGTAGTATCAAATATACAAAATGCACTATAGTCACCATCTACTCCGCGTGCTACGTCTACAGTCATTGTATAAGTGTGTCCGTCAATCGGATCTTCATAAACATCCAGTCCTACACTGGAGTGTAGAGGATCTTCATAAACCATCAATCTTAATTTACTTGCGGAAATTAGTGTATCTACAGATCCTAGAAACTCACATTCAAACTCAACTCTGAACTGTGCTTCTGATGTGTTTGCTATAGTTTGCTCTTTCCACTTTTGATCTCTACCTGGAACCTGTGACCAGTGCACTTCTGTATTAACATATTCATTCTTATTTCTTTCTGCATCGTGCCATATCTTATAATACATATTCATCCCGTGTGGGGTAGATATGATAATAACTTTTGTAGATTTACCAGATGAGATAGTAGGATAAACAGAAGCAAAGAACTGTTCAGCAATATTATTTGGAACGAACGCAAACTCATCAAGGAAGATAATATTAAAGGACATCCCACGAACAGCAGAAGCAGAAGTAGATGAAGCAAGGAGACGAGATCCGTTCTCCAATTCGACTGACCCCTTGTTCCAACCAACAATACCTTGCTGCATCCATTTAGGAAGGTTCTCATAAGATAACTGTAAGCGTCCCAACATTTCTCTAGCAGTTGGGGCTTTGTTTGCGAGGATTGCGACATTGACGTTATCGTTAAAAATTACATACCATAATAGATATGATGTTACAATAGTTGACTTACCAGACTGTCTAGGTAATTTAGCAATATTAAATCTATTCTCGTGAAAACTTTTTACCATCTCCTCTTGGAAATCGTACATATTAAAAGGTATAACACCTTCATCAAGAGATACGATCCTAATATAATTACGAATAAAATATGCAGGATCTCTACTACATTTAACAAACTCTCTTACCTGTTCTGGTGAGAAGTTAGTTGCAACGTTTGCTTTCTTAAGATTGGGGTTGCCTAAGTATATCTGATTTTCTGCCATTAATCTTTACTCCAAGGTTTGTCAAATAAGACATTGTTTATGTATTTATCTGCCCAGAGGGGATCAAACCACTGTGACAATACTGCTTTAGTTTTTTGATTTTTTCTTTGAGACACACAGTACCAACACTGATCATCTAATCTTTTCATTATTGGTATAAAAGGAGAATGTGGATCTTTCTTAGCGTGTCTCACAGCATTACAATATATTAGTAAATATTTCTGAACTACAGTATAGAAATCATCTCTTGCTTTTTGATCTTTCAATCTAGCAAATTTACAATGGTTCGAGAATATATCCTCTGCCCATATAGGAAGAGGTCTCTTGTCTTTAAATTTATATTTTTCACTAACTACTGATAACTGAGGATTGAGATCCACCCCGTGTACAGGAGACACATCAACAATAGCAGCAGTAATAGTTGAAGTTGTTTGGATAATGTCACAACCAAAAATAGGTAAACGATATTCTGGATCTGGATAAAGAACACAGTGGATGATCTCTATCTTGTCAGTATTCGCTCTTTCAATATGTAATTTTCTGAGTCCTTTGCACTTCCACATCTCATTGTGTATAGTCACTTTCTCGTGCTCTATAACACTATGATCCGATTCCATAACCTCAAGGTCAGGCAAATCACTAATGTTCCTGCGAATAAGATCCGCTAACTCATCACAAAGATTTGTCACAGTTAACCTGCTACAAGTGTACCATATGAACGACGAATTTCGCGTAGTTCCTCAAAGTCTTTTTTCTTTGTACCACCATCATAAGACCACGCATATCCTTCGGTTATCATTTGCTCGTTGAGAGATACATCTTCATCACCAACATATAACCAACCAAGCAAACGACCATACTTACCCATCCCTCCCTTGAGTTCAGTTCGTATAGTAAGTTCAGACTCTCCATCAATAGCACCCTCCAATTTTTCTTTTATCCAATTAGTAGCATCTATACCTAATGCTTTCTCTTCCAAGTCACGGGTGCGTTTCTCAGGAGTATCGACTCCTGCTACTCTCACCCTTTCTTTTTTGTATAGATCAAAACCTAGATCGATAGTAACGTCAATAGTGTCACCATCAACTA
>CEQD01001677.1_pt1 | contig 14578 bp, 15 predicted proteins | sample 530511 | NCBI WGS metagenome assembly CEQD01 (sample SAMEA2620230, study PRJEB7988) | marine metagenome | biome: marine biome (ENVO:00000447); feature: surface water layer (ENVO:00002042); material: "saline water (ENVO:00002010), including plankton (ENVO:xxxxxxxx)" | depth 5 m | reverse complement strand
ACGTTAAAAAAATACCTATTATCAAACGAGAGCTCACCAATCATCTCTCCAACAACAAGCTGTGCAGGTAAAATGCTCATTACTAGAAGACTCTTCAGCATAGACTACCTTGATCTTTTCAAACTATTTTGTGAGAAGTCCCTATCTGTTAATCCATTCTTATACTTAACATCTTTAAAGCTAAGGATAGAGCTTTTCCCATTTTGGTTATTATTCATAACCACTCTATGGGGTTGCCAGTAAGCTTCATCATAAATTTCATAATCTAAAAATAACTGAGTTTTCAAGTGAAAAGACTTACGATCAAAATGGTGAATTTTCCTTATCAAAAAGTATTCAGTATCAATCCAAACAATTTGTTTTGTATAACCTGAATAGGGATCAAGGGGTATTCTTTCAATAACATGACATAGCATTCCTTCATATTCTTCGTCTCTAATGTATTGATACTCATACTTCTCGACTTCCTGGAAAGAAAAATCTTCAAAAGAAAATTCACTTCCTAAAAAGGGTCCAGATTTATTTTTTGATGCAATTCTTTTAACGCGCTTGAGGGCGGGTAGATATAACCACTGATCATCAGGCTCGGTCTTATGAGCAAATGAAAGTATAGCCACTCCTTTTACATCTCTTGGACTTTCAAAAACAGCAAGAGATTTATCGCCATCACCAGGAACTTCCAACCTTTTAAATTTAAGTTTTCTTGTTACAACATCACCCTTCTTGCTGATGAGTTCCATTGTCATTTCAGATGTACTGTCTTCATATCCATCGAAGTTCCTATCGCTCTTTATAGCAATGTCTAATCCTTTATTTGCGGTAATATCTGTGGGAAGTATTAATAAGATAATGATAAAGCCGTAATATTTTATGAGGTTATGAGCAGTTAATTTCATATTTTTAATTCCTTGTGTAATTCTTTTGCTATTTTTTTTGATTCCATACTCATATATGGCTCTAATACTTTGATGATCAGACCAGAACCCTTTTTAGCATGGAAGTTTGAGTTTTCTTTAGGATATTTTTTTATACATAAGTCCAGCCAGTTATATACTATTAAAAACATGATTTCTATGAGCTCTTCTAGTTCTGAATCTTGAAAATCAAAGATACCTACATCTCTGCCGAACAATGCTTCCTCTCTTAGAATATTTAGTCTAGATTCATCTAAGTTCGAAAGTCTTTTGAAGAAAACCTTATCTTTCTCAAAATTATTCATTAGGTCATTTCGAAATAAATACCTAAAGTCCCAAACATATAAATATTGAGAAAATAGCTTATTAACAAGATTATCAATACTAATTTTTTTATAAGCCTGTAGGTCAAGAGAAAAGTTTTTGTCAAAAAGATCTAAGTGGGATTCCACCAAGTTTTTCTTTGATTTAAAGTGATACCAAAGAGTTCCTTCAAGTACCTTCGCAGAGCACGCTAAAGAGGAGGTAGTTACTGCATTAAATCCTTTTTCGTTAAAAAGATTCAAGCTGGTTTTTAGCAGTTTATCTCTTGTACTATCAGTGAATAGCAAGCTGGTTCTTTTCGATAACTTATTCATTTATTGGGTATTTACCCAATATTATTTGGGTATTTACCCAAATTGTCAATTTAATATGCTATTCACTCAGGATAAATTAATCTATATATTTTGTTTGAATACTAGAGAAGTCTTTTTCTTGAAGACCTTTTTGATTTAATTCTTCATATAATTCTTTTGCAAGCTTGCCCATGGGTGTTTCAGAATTTGATAAGCTTGCGAGCTCTTGAGCCAAGCTTAAATCTTTAAGCATTAGTAAATTTAAAAATCCCCCAGAATAATTATTACCGGCTGGAGTATCATTCATAACTCCAGGGAAAGGATTATATTTTTCAAGTGACCAATTACCGCCAGAACTTTTCTTCATAATCTCAGATAGCACTTCAGGGTCTAAACCATTTTTAACTCCCATGGCAATCGTTTCGGCCGTTCCACACATATGAATTGCAAGAAGCATGTTATTGCATAATTTAGCTATCTGACCGCAACCAGAATCTCCGGCATGAAATGTATTGCTGCCCATGATGTCAAAAAGACTCGAAGCTTTCACCAAATCTTCATCCTTCCCTCCAACTATAAAGGAGAGGGTTCCATCTTCAGCTCCCTTCACACCCCCTGAAACCGGTGCATCTAACATAGAAATACCTACTTTACTTGCTCTGTTTGCAACCCGTTTGCTTGTTTCAGGACTTATGGTTGAAGAGTCTATAATTAAGGTAGTTTTTGCTAGATCATCAAGAAGAGAGGAATTCAAATATACTTCCTCTACGGCACTGTCATTGGGCAGCATAGTGATTAGTGCATCAATACCTTCTGATGTCTCCTGGATAGAGTTCTTTACTTCAATTCCTGATTGTATGGCCTTGACCTTTGCTTCCTCCGACAGGTCATAAGCCTTTACCTCCAGGGCCTGATTTTTCAAGTTGACTGCCATTGGCAGTCCCATATTTCCAAGCCCAATAAAACCGATTTTATCCATGCTAAAGATCCTCCAGTGGGTTGCTTTCCCATGCAAGTTTAATATGTTCTTTTACCCAGTCTTGGGATACATTCTCTATAGAATCAAATTTCCAATCTGGAGTATTATCTTTATCTATTATTAGCGCTCTCACACCTTCTTTGAAGTCTCCTTGTCTTGTAATCTGGATAGCCAGATTCAGCTCAAACAAGAATACCTCTTTCAAGTTCAGTTTTGGCGAGTTTTGGCATTGAAGCCAAATTAAATGCGCAGAAGTTGGACTGCCATTTTTTATGGTTTGCTTTCCTTTTGCGTACCATTCATCTTCAGTGTCATAAGAAAATATGTTCTTTACCACAGTAACTAAGTTGTCTCCTTTAGTAAGCTTTTGAATTGTTGAAAGTTCCTCTTTTATTTTGCTTTTTGGAAAACTCTGAGTGTTTGTTAAGTATTTTTTTTGATTTATTAGAGAATCAAGTAATTTGATATTCTCGTCATGATTATCAACCCAAGCCAATTGTTTTATATCTGTATAAAATTCATCAAAATCATTAGAGTTGAGAGTACTGTTGGTTAAATTGCAAAAAGCTGTATCTGCTGCATTCAAGTTGGTAGCTGTGAGCATAATATATAGACCCAATCCCTCAGGCAGCTTCTTGATTTCATGAGTAAAGCCAACATCCGGAAACAGTCCAACACCTATTTCGGGCATGGCGAATCTAGTTCTTTCGGTGGTAATTTTATATGAGCTCGCAAACATCAAACCTGCGCCACCGCCCATAACAATGCCATCCAAAAGTGAAATAATCGGTTTTGGATAGTTATGCAGCCTATAATCCAGTCTGTATTCTGACTCAAAAAACTCTTCTGCAAAGATAGGTCCATTTTCGTCGCACATTGACTCATACAATGCTCTTATGTCTCCTCCAGCACAAAATGCTTTTTCTCCACTTCCACTGATCAATATCATTTTGATTTGAGAATCTTGCTCCCATGCATCAAGAAGATCTGATATTAAGTTGACCATATTCAAGGTCAGAGAATTAAGAGTTTCGGGAGAGTTAAGAATGAGGTGAGCTATTTGGGTATTTTGTTCACACTCAAGAATCTCAACTAGTACTTCTTCATTAGGCATTTTGCCATTCAGGTTTTCTTTTTTCTAAAAATGCTTCTACACCTTCCTTCTGATCCTTGGTATCGAATAAATCAACAAAAGGCTTTAGTTCTTCATCATAAGATTGATTAGACAATCTCGCTTTGTGAATTAGTTCTTTGCATAGAGCAATGCTTGTAGGACTTTGATTCGCAACGGATTTGGCAATTTCCATCGCTACTTCGAAAGACTTGCCATCATCTGCCTTTTCTTCAATCAATCCAATTTTTAAAGCAAGATCAGGCTTTATCTGCTCCCCCGTAAGGATAATTCTCTTTGCCCAACCTTCTCCAACAAGTCTTGGTAGTATTTGAGTTCCGCCGCCGCAGGGCAAAAGTCCAACTTTAGGTTCGGGTAGAGCTAGAATAGCTTTATTTTCTGCAACTCTAAGGTCGCAAGCTAACGCGCATTCCAAGCCTCCACCCATAGCAAAGCCGTTGATGGCTGCAATAGAAACTCCACTAAATTCACTCAATGACTTAAATGCTTTCGAAAATGCATCGCTCATTGACTTTGCGGCCTCTTTACCGCCTTCATGAAATACCTTTAAGTCTGCTCCCGCTGAAAAGAATTTCTCGCCTTGTCCGGTGATCACTAGAGCAGATATATTCTTATCCTGGTTAAGTTCACTAATAATTTTTTCAAGGCCCGAGAGGCTTTCTAGATCCCAAGTATTAGCGCTTGGATTGTTAATTACTATCGTTGCTATATGCTCAATTTTTTCTACTATTAATTTTTGTGTCATATTTCTATTGAATAATTGATGCGGCATCTTCCATAATCATTCTGCGACCAATTATCATCCTCATAATTTCATTAGTACCCTCAAGTATTTGATGAACTCGGACATCTCTTACATTTCTCTCAAGGGGATATTCCTGAATATACCCATATCCACCAAATATTTGTAAAGCTTCATTGCATACATTAAAGCCTACATCGGTTGCATATCTTTTAGCCATTGCAGAATAAGTTGTTGCCTCACCATGCCCTTGATCAATCTTAAATGCTGCAAGTCTGGTCATATTTCTTGCAGCGACTAATTCTGTAACCATATCTGCAATTTTGAACTGCATGGCTTGAAACTCAGAAATTTTCTTTCCGAACTGCTCTCTTTCGTTCATATATCTTTGGGCTTCTTCCATGGCTGCTTGAGCTGTTCCTATTGAGCAAGTAGCAATATTTATTCTTCCTCCATCAAGACCCTGCATAGCAATTTTAAAACCATTACCTTCTTCACCAATTAGATTCTTTTTATGCACTTTTACGTCGGTTAAAGAAACCAATCTAGTTGGTTGATTTTTCCAACCCATCTTAAGTTCATTTTTTCCATACTCAATGCCAGGTAGATCTGCAGGAATTAGAAAACAGGATATTCCTTTTGACCCTTGTTCTCCTGTTCTTGCCATTAAAACTAAACAATCAGTAGCTCCAGATCCTGAAATGAAAGCTTTTGATCCATTCAATACAAAATGGTCACCTTCTTTTTTTGCTGTAGTCTTTAAAGAAGCGGCATCAGAACCTGACCCAGGTTCTGTTAAGCAATAAGAGGCAAGCTTGGTTCCTTGACTGAGGGCAGGGAACCACTCTTCTTTTAAGTCTTCAGATGCGAATTTACTTACCATCCAAATTGCCATGTTATGAATGGTCATGAAAGCTGTCGTACTGGTACAACCTTGCGCTAGCTGCTCGAAGATTATTGAAGCATCTAATCTTCCTAATCCCATACCTCCGTAATTTGTATCCACATAAAGAGATAAAAATCCAAGTTCACCAGCTTTTGAAAGAGTCTCTTTTGGAAAAACAGCTTCTCTGTCCCATTGAGCTGCATATGGCTTCAGTTCTTTTTCTGAAAAGTTCCTTGCAAGATCTCTATATTCCTTTTGAGTTGTAGTTAAATCGAAATCCATTGCTTACTCTAAATTTATTGTTAAATTTTTTGAGCTTTCTTCATCTTCATCAAACCATCTTTCTGTTACGGTTTTAGTTTCGGTGTAAAACCTTACAGCTTGTTTCCCGTACGCATGAAGATCACCGTAGAAAGATTGCTTCCATCCTGTAAAAGAGAAGAAAGGTAAAGGGACTGGAATAGGTACATTAATTCCTACTTGTCCAACTTCTATTTCATGACGAAATTTTCTTGCAGATCTTCCGGAAGCAGTGAATATGGAAGTACCGTTTCCGTAAGGATTTTTATTGATAAGCTCAATAGCTTCATCCAGAGTATCAACTTCCATACAAAGCAAAACAGGTCCAAATATTTCAGTTTTGTAAATCTCTGAATCTGTTTTTACTTTACTAAATAGGGTCGGACCAACCCAGTTACCTTCTGGATATCCTTCGACTGAGCATTGACTGCCATCAATAAGGCAGTGAGCTTCAGTTTTCCCTTTTTCAATCAGTCCAATAATTCTTTCTTTAGCTTGGGAGCTTATTACAGGACCAAATCCTGATTCTTCAGAATCCCATGGACCTGGCATTACAAGTTCCATTTCTTTTTTTAGTTCTTCAATCCATTCTTTAGAAGAGCCGACAAAGACAGCTACACTAATTGCCATACACCTTTGTCCCGCTGCTCCAACAGACGAACCTACAAGGCTATCAATGGTTTTATTTTTATTTGCATCTGGCATCACAACCATATGATTTTTAGCCCCTGCAAAAGATTGAACTCTCTTTAAATTCTCTGTTCCAGTTTTATAAATATATTGACCCACGGGAACCGAACCGACGAATGAAATTGCCTTTATATCTGGATGCTTAATAAGTTTATCCACTTGTTCTCTAGCTCCGTGTATAACTTGCAATAAGTTCGGAGGAGCTCCGGCTTCTACAAAAAGTTCCGCAAGTCTATTTGAGGTCATAGGATCCTGTTCTGAAGGTTTGAGAATGAATGTATTGCCGCATGCAATAGCCATAGGAAACATCCAAAGAGGTATCATTGCTGGAAAATTAAAAGGAGTAATTCCTAAACATACCCCTAAAGATTGAAGGTAGCTATATGAGTCTATTTCCCTGGCTACATTCTCAACCGTTTCTCCCATTAACAGCGGGGTTATATTTGCAGCTTGCTCTACGACTTCTATACCTCTCCAAACATCACCTTTAGCATCTTCAAATGTTTTACCATTCTCTTTACTGAGTATTTCAGCAATCTTATCTTGATTCTGTTTCAGCAGCTCCTGATAACGCATCATGATTCTTGACCTTTCAGGGGGTGGAGTTTCTCTCCAAGTCAAGAAAGCCGCTTGAGCAGAAGAGATTGCATTTTCTATTTCCGATTCAGTCGCACATGGCGCTTCGCATAATACTTCCTGAGTGGCTGGATTTAGGACTTGAATCCAGTTCTCTGTTTCACTTTGGATGAATTCACCATCTATGAAAAGTTCTAATTTGTCTGACATAAAGTATTTCTTCTTAATTTATGTGAAGTATCTTACTATCTTTCCTACAAACTGAAATAAATTGCATAAAATCGTGGAGAGGAAAAATGCTTAAAACAAGAATTACTGATTTATTTGGGATAGAACATCCCGTTATACAGGGAGGAATGCAATGGGTCGGATATGCCGAATTGGTCTCTGCAGTATCAAATGCAGGAGCACTAGGAATCTTGACTGCTCTTACTCAACCAACGCCTGAAGACCTGACAAAAGAAATAGCGCGAACAAGGGAAATGACTGATAAGCCTTTTGGTGTAAATTTAACGGTTCTTCCAACAATAAATCCACCTCCATACGAAGAATATGCCCAAGCTATTGTTGGATCAGGTGTAAAAATTGTAGAAACTGCTGGACGAAGCCCTGAGCCTTTTATGGAGCTCTTTAAGGAGTACGATGTAAAAGTAATACACAAATGCACTTCTGTAAGACATGCTCTTAAAGCCCAATCAGTAGGAGTAAGTGCAATAACTATTGATGGATTTGAGTGCGCAGGACATCCAGGAGAAGATGATATTCCTTCTCTTGTTCTATTGCCTCAAGCAGCAGAAGCCCTCGATGTTCCGGTTGCTGGGTGCGGAGGTTTTAGTGATGCTAAAAGCTTGGTTGCTGCTCTAGCACTTGGTGGAGAGGCAATTGTAATGGGTACTAGATTTATGGCCACCAAAGAAGCCGGCATACATCAAAACGTTAAAGACAAAATGACTGAGGCTGATGAACTTTCCACAAACCTTATGTTTAGAACCATGCACAACACGGCAAGGGTGTTTAAGAACTCTATTTCAGACCAAGTAGTTGAAATTGAATCTTCTGGTTCAGCAACTTTTGAGGACGTAAAAGATCTTGTCGCGGGCCAGAGAGGAAGAGTTGTGTTCGAAGAAGGTGATCTAGAACACGGCATATGGTCTGCAGGAATTTCTGTTGCCAGAGTCAAGGATGTGCCAAGCTGCCAAGAGATGGTCTCAAGACTTGTTTCAGATGCTGAAAAAATTATTGATGGAAGGCTTCAATCGGTAAAAGCATAAGGAGGAATCATGGAAGATGTAAGAGTATACATGGTAGTAAACTTAGAGATTGAAGATAAAGATACATACCTAAAATACGAAAAAGGTTTTTTCCCCATCCTTAAAAGACACGGAGGAGAGTTTCTGACTTTCGACGATTCTTTTAGGCATCTTGAAGGAAGTGAGCCTTTGTCAGGCGGAAGGGTTGTAATATTTTCTTTTCCTTCAGAGGCTGCAGCAGAAGCCTGGTACAACGACCCTGAATATCAAGAACTTTCAAAGTATCGAAGAGAAGGAGCGCCTTTGAGATCTCTAAGTCTTGTTAAGGGATTGCCCCCAAGAAGCTAATTCACTCAAATAGAGTGTAGTAAATCAGTAGAAGCAGAATAACGTCTACAAACATCATCAAGCTGATGGAGGTGCATCCATATGAAATTTCTTCTTTATGCAAAGACCTATGTATAGAGAATGAGAAATATAGAAAAAGACACAGGAAGAAGGCTTTGATCACTGATTTATATCCATGATTTAGCAATATCTTTAATTGCTTCAGCTAATTCCAGAGGTTGATCCAATAAAACATGATGTGCCGCTTTTTCAATAGGCTTGATTGGAGTTCCTTCAGGGACATTTTCAGTGATAAATTCTATTATCTCCTTGCTCATCAAATTACTTTCCGTGCCGTAAATAATCCCAAGCTTACAGTTAAGATCAAAAGCAATATTTCTTTGCATATGGCGAAAACCCAACTTATCGAATATGGTGTCGTCAAATTTCCATTGAAATCCGTTATTAGCTTCTTTGATAGACCATTCAGCAATGTATTTAACTAGAAATTCATTTTCGCATTCCTGTTCAGGAGTAAGCCTGAATCTTTCCAGTATGCTTTCTCTCGTTGGATAAGTTTTAATCCTTCTTATAGGCCCACTTCTTACATGTGTAGAATAATCATAAGTTGGTGGTCTTATAGGAGAATCAACCATAATTACTCCTGTGAGTTCCTTTTCAGATAAATACCCTGCAGTTGCACTCATGAAGCCACCCATACTATGGCCGCAGATAATTGGCTTTCCAATATTAAAAAAACCACTATCTTCTGCTACTGACAAAATTTCTTGTGCATAAAGCTCTGGTGAATAATCCTCTCTATGATGACTTTCGCCCATACCTGATAAATCTATTGCACTGACTTGAAAATCTTCAAGCAAAAGAGGGGCTATAAAATCCCACCAATGAGAGTGGCTACCGCTCCCGTGGACTAGAACAATACCTGGTTTTGACTCATCACCCCATTGTTGATAAGAAATTAAGCCGCCCTCGACATTTATAGACTTTTCTATTTTCTTAATTGACAAGGCTTCCTTAAACCAATCTGGATGAGAATCTACCATTTAGACATTCCTTTGAAATAAATTTATAGTTATTAAAGTTTTTGAAGGCGCTAGTCTATTATAATCTGGGAAAAATAAGGACGATTTATGAAAAATCCATTGCAAGGGGCAAATACACAAATGGCTGACCCTAATGAGGAGCCCACAGTTCCACAGCCTGCAGCTACAGTTTTATTAGTTAGAGACGCAAAAGACGGAGTAGAGGTTTTTCTGGTCGAGCGAGCTTCCAAAGCAAATTTTGGAGGGGCATTTGTTTTTCCTGGAGGCAAAGTAGATCCTGAAGATGGCCTTGATGAAATGGAAGCCATCACGACCGGAGCTTCAGATAAAGAACTCTCTAATACCTTAGGCATTGAAAAGGGAGGTTTAGCCTACTGGGTTGCTTGTATCAGAGAATGCTTTGAAGAAGCAGGAATTCTCATAGCATATAGAGATGATGGCACTCCTTTTGACCCTTCGGACTCAGTTGAGAGAGAAAAATTTGTTGACTATAGAAATAGACTTAATTCTGGAGAATCAATACTAGATTTAATGTGCCAGACGGAGAAATTAACATTAGCTACTGAACGACTAGCTTACCTCGCCCATTGGATAACCCCCAAGATTGAAAAAAGAAGGTATACCACCCGATTTTTTGTTGCCATTGCTCCTTCGGGTCAAGAAGGTCTGCACGATGGATCCGAGAGTGTTAACAGTCTATGGATAAAACCTGAAGAGGCTTTACAGCAACAAGAGGAAGGTAAGTTATTATTAATCATGCCCACAATAAAGAACCTCCAAAGTATCTGTGGCTATTCTAATGTAGAAGAGTTATTACAAGATAAGTCATCAATAGATCCTTCAACAATTCCTACAATTGAACCTAAATTCTTTATGGAGGATGGAAAAATGGTAGGCCTTTTACCGGGCGATGAAGGATACGAGGATCACTGATTATGGAAGCGGGAAAGGTTGTTGAGTTAAGTCCTTTAGTTAGAAGAATTACAGCAGGTAACGGAAGTGTTTTTACTGGACCGGGAACAAATACCTATTTAGTAGGCAAAGAAGAAGTAACAGTCATTGATCCAGGACCGGCAATGCAAGAACACATTGATGTAATTACAGCTGCCGCACCTAATATAAAGCAGATCCTAGTCACTCATACTCATCCAGATCACTCTCCTGGAGTAAGGCTTCTCAAAGAAAATCTGGATATCCCCGCTTATGGCATGCTCACAAATTCTTCCAAAAACCAAGATCAAACGTTTAGTCCTGAGAGGATCTTGGATGACGGAGAGGTCTTTCAAGAAGAAGAATTTTCTATTGAGGTCGTTCATACTCCAGGTCATGCTTCAAATCACTTATGTTTTATCCTCAAGGAAGAGAAACTAATCTTTACGGGTGATCATATTATGAATGGCTCAACTGTTGTTATCGGTCCTCCTGATGGCAATATGAAACAATACATACAATCTTTAGAAAAATTAAAAGATTACGATATTGAAAAGATCGCACCAGGCCATGGGGAATTGCTAGAAAATCCTCATGAGGTAGCTGATTGGATCATCAACCACAGACTCGAACGAGAAAAGAAAGTCTTTCAAGCGCTGCAGGAGGCGACTAAAGGCACTCCCGACACCCTTGTAGAAAAGGTTTATGACGATGTTGATTCTTCTTTATTTCCAATCGCAAAGGCCTCGCTTCTTGCTCATTTAATCAAGTTAGAAGAAGATCAGTTGATCTATAGCAGTGGGGAAGAATACTTTATAGAAAATACTAATTAATCTTTACTCCTGTGCCTGCTAGTGCGCAGTAGCCATCCGGATTTTTAGCTAGGTATTGCTGATGATAATGTTCAGCGTAATAAAATTGATCAGCCTCTTTCACTTCAGTCGTTATCTGGCCCAGTCCATTTGCTTTGAGCTGAGCTTGGTATTGTTCCATAGTTTTCTTGATAATGGCTTTTTCCTCTTCATTGGAGAAATAGATGCCTGACCTGTATTGAGTGCCTATATCGTTTCCTTGCCTCATACCTTGCGTGGGATCATGATCTTCCCAAAAAGTTGTGAGTAGAGATTCATAACTAATGATAGCTGGATCATAAACAACCAGTACAACTTCGTTGTGACCTGTAAAGCCAGTACAAACTTCTTTGTAAGAAGGATTTTTTGTAAAACCTCCAGCATATCCGGCTGCAGTTGAGTAGACTCCATCTAGTTCCCAAAATCTTCTCTCAACTCCCCAAAAGCAACCCATTCCAAAAATAGCTTCTTTTAAATTATCGGGGAATGGACCTTTCAAGGGTGTCCCTTTTACAAAGTGCTCTGTTGGAACCTCAATCTCTTCATCTCTTCCAAGCAAAGCTTCTGATTCAAGCGGTAATATGCTTTTCTTATTTAACAAATCCATTAATGACATTATCTATTCTCTCTATTTATTATAAGTTCTTCCACTACAGAGGGGTCAGCTAAAGTTGTTGTATCCCCTAAGTTATCGATTTCATTTGAAGCAATTTTTCTAAGTATTCTTCTCATGATCTTTCCTGATCTTGTTTTAGGAAGTCCAGGTGCCCATTGTATGATGTCAGGCTTTGCAATTGCACCAATCTCTTTGGCGACAAGCTGAATAAGATCAGCTTTTAATTCTTCTACTGCTTCAACTCCAGTCATTAGAGTAACGTAGCAATATATTCCTTGTCCTTTTATTTCATGCTCATAACCAACGACTGCAGCTTCTGCTACATCTTTATGAAGCACCAAAGCGCTTTCAACTTCTGCGGTCCCCAACCTATGACCCGACACATTCAAAACATCATCCACTCTTCCAGTGATCCAGTAATATCCATCTGAGTCTCTTCTCGCTCCATCTCCAGTTGCATAATAACCAGGGTAAAGTGAATAGTATGTTTCAACACATCTTTGGTGATCACCATAGACAGATCTTATTTGCGAAGGCCAGCTGGATTTAATGACAAGATTGCCAGCACCTTCTCCTGTAATTTCCTTACCATTTTCATCCAGTAATGCGGGCTCTATTCCCAAAAATGGTTTCGTTGCACTTCCAGGTTTCATTGCTGTAAATCCAGCAACAGGGGTTATCATCATAGCTCCAGTCTCAGTTTGCCACCAAGTATCCACAATGGGACAAGAAGAATCTCCAACTACTTTAAAATACCACTCCCAAGCTTCTGGGTTTATTGGTTCACCAACTGTACCAAGTATTCTTAGGGATTTTCTTGAAGATGATTCTACAAATTCATCACCTTGAGCCATTAGGGCTCTTAAGGCTGTAGGTGCTGTATAAAATATATTAACTTGATGCTTATCAATCACTTCCCAAAATCTAGAAGCAGATGGGTAGGTCGGAATACCCTCAAAAATAAGCGAAGTAGCTCCGTTGGCTAAAGGTCCATAAACGATATAGGAATGACCAGTTACCCACCCTACATCTGCAGTACACCAGTATATTTCTTCATCTTTGTAATCAAAGACAAGCTTATGAGAGACAGCTGCTTGTAAGAGATACCCTCCTGTTGTGTGGAGAACCCCTTTTGGCTTCCCAGTTGAGCCTGAAGTATAGAGAATAAATAGAGGATCTTCAGCATCCATGCTTTCTGGCTCGCATTCATTAGAAACCTCTTTTGAAATTTCTTCGTATCTAACGTCATGTTCAGCATTCCAAGCAATATCTGCTCCAGTTCTTTTAATAACCAAGACTGTATGAACATTAGGACATTCTGTTATTGCCTCATCTACATTATTTTTAAGCGGAATAGTTTTGCCTCCCCTAAGACCTTCGTCGGCTGTTATAACTGTCTGACAATCCGAATCTAAAATCCTATCTTTCAAAGATTCGGGAGAGAATCCTCCAAATACAACTGAGTGAATTGCCCCAATTCTTGCGCAAGCAAGCATTGCATAAGTAGCCTCTGGGATCATTGGCATGTATATACAGACTCTATCTCCTTTTTTTATTCCCCTTTTCTTGAGAACATTTGAAAATATACAAACCTCCTCATGGAGCTCTTTATAAGAAATTTTCTTTGAATCATCAGGATTATCACCCTCCCAAATGAAAGCTGTTCTATTGGCATGTCTTTCTAAGTGACGATCTATGCAATTATAAGAAGCATTTAACTTTCCTTCCAAAAACCAAGACACCTCACCTTTGTTAAGATCTGTTTTTTTGACTTCATTCCATTTCTTATCCCAATCAAGATATAACTCTGCTTGTGAGGACCAGAAGCCTTCTGGGTTTTCTATAGATTCCTTGTAAAGCTTATCGAATTCAGATTCTTTGATATTGGCATGATCCAAAATTTTATTAGATGGTTTATATATTGTTTCTTTACTCATAATTTCTATATTAAAGCAGGTGAAGGATTGAAATACATTTTTGAACCCTCTGGCTTATTAAAATAGTCCAATAGTTTGTGCAGTAAAAGGTTGTAATCGTTTTTGTTAGTTTGAAAATCCAGATAATCTGAATTAACTATCAGCACAGGCGACCTTTCGTATTCAAAAAAGAATTCTTTGTAAGTCTCATTTAGTAGCTCCAGATATTCGAAGCTAATTGTTTTTTCCATCTCAATACCTCTATGCATAACGCGTTCATAAAGGGTTTTAGTATCTGCCTGGAGATAAATTACTAAATCAGGAGTTGGTAAATCAATAGATAGATATTGATATATCTGATCATAGAGTTTCAATTCTTCTGCTGAAAGTGTTGCTTTGGCAAAGAGCCTATCCTTGTCTAAAAGAAAGTCCGATACTCTGTTTGGTAAAAATATATCTTCTTGTTTAATTTCTTGTATTTGCTTCACACGTTGAAATAAAAAGAAAAGCTGAGTAGCTAATGCCGCTTGAGAAGGATTGATGTAAAAGTCAGGGAGGAAAGGATTCTCAGAGGGCTTCTCAAGGAATGTATCGTATCCAAAAGAATTTGCCAAAAGCCTACTGAGGGTTGTTTTTCCAGCACCAATGGGTCCTTCCACAGCTATAAATTTTGGCAGCTTCTCAAATGAGTTAATATCTATCTGCTCTTCCTTCATTCTTTAGGTCCTTGTCATATATCTTAAACCAAAAGAGCCTTTTTTTTCTTTTATCTCTTCTTTACATTACTT
>CEQD01029644.1_pt1 | contig 14848 bp, 10 predicted proteins | sample 530511 | NCBI WGS metagenome assembly CEQD01 (sample SAMEA2620230, study PRJEB7988) | marine metagenome | biome: marine biome (ENVO:00000447); feature: surface water layer (ENVO:00002042); material: "saline water (ENVO:00002010), including plankton (ENVO:xxxxxxxx)" | depth 5 m | reverse complement strand
GCCGGCGATAGTTGCAGGTTCCCTCTACCGATTAGGAAACCCTGACCACCCATAGGGGACAATAGGAGAGTTGTTGGACCCTCATGAGAACTCAAAATGGCCAGTATCCCTGCCTCATCTAGGTCGGTACCCACTTGTTCACTGCCCATGGTAACGTCAATGCCCAGGGTCGTCAATTCGAATCCGTTGTTCTCGCCAATTGCCCTCAAGGTTCCTCCCGAACCCCAGATGATTAGGTGATCCTCACTAACTAGTGATTCCCGTATGTGCTCTGAAAGGCCTACGACAACGTCATCCTCCGATTCTGTCTGCACAAGTTCCTTAGATCCTTGCATCCACCTAGGGGAGTTAGGTGAGAAGGCCTCTGCATAGAGCCGAACCACCCATTTACCCTCCCTGTACAAATCCTCATCCAAGTCCAGTACTTCGGTACTAGAAACCAATAAATCTCCGTTAATCCATGAGGATAATACCTCTGCAGCTCCCTTTGGAGAGCTCGCGAAGCATCCCGAGTGCATCTTTACACCGGATGGTACGCCTATCACGGGTATTTCCGAGGACTCTAGCCTAGAAAGCGAAGCCACAATGTCCCGGGTGGTCCCGTCACCACCGGAGTAGACGAGCAAATCTATTCCCGAGCTAACCATTGCCCCTACTGCATCCTCCGTATCCGATGCTGAAGTAGATCCTTTGGACCGGTGGGCTTCAACTATCACGGCTTCTTCCATCTCATCAGGGATCCAGTCAGTTCCCATCCTCCCCTTACTAGTTACCCATTCCAAGTCAACCTGTCCTCCCCGATGGATTTTCGAGAAATACTCCAGCATCGACTTCAATCTAGGCCCTGACCTATCCACCGCTCCTCTTGACCTTGCCAATTCTGCCTGACCGTCAGAACCCTTCAGACCTAGCCTCCCCCCCAGTCCGGCGTCCGGGTTTGCAAGCAGCCCAATGCGCACCATGTGTATCGCAGAGGGGAGGTGTTCTTATCGGTTCACGCTTGGGGAATTATCGTGAGACTAGTAGTGGCTCTGGGCGGAAACGCTCTCCTGAAGAGGGGCGAGGAACAAACATCCGAGAATCAGAGGAGGAACGTCAGGGAGGCATGCAAGGAGCTGGCCCCACTAGCGAAGGGGCACCAACTGGTTATCACCCATGGGAATGGCCCGCAAGTAGGACTCCTCGCCCTGCAATCCGCATCGTATAAGGAAGCGGAGGAATACCCTCTGGATGTTCTGGGAGCTCAGACAGAGGGGATGCTGGGTTACGCAATACAACAGGAGCTGGGTAACCTCCTTCCGACTGAGAATTCTTTGGCTACAATACTAACGATGGTGGAGGTCGATCCGGATGATCCCGCCTTCGAAAATCCAACCAAGCCAATTGGCCCGATTTACAGCAAGCATGAGGCCAGGAGAATCTCGGAAGAGAAGGGATGGTCTATCGCCAAGGATGGAAGCAGCTGGAGGAGAGTAGTTCCCTCTCCTGAACCACACAGGATCTTCGAGTTGCGGCCGATTCACTGGCTCTTGGAGAAGGGGGTGATTGTGATTTGTGCTGGTGGAGGGGGGATACCAACAGCGTACAATTCCGAAGGATCACTGGAGGGTGTTGAAGTGGTAATTGACAAGGACAAGGCCAGCGCCTTACTCGCAAGGCAGTTGGGAGCAAGGCTGCTAATCCTGGCTACAGACGCAGATGGAGTATACCGCGACTGGGGTACTGAAAGCCAGGAATTGATACAGGCCACCACACCCGAGGAGATAGCGAAGATGGATTTTGAGCCTGGATCCATGGGTCCGAAAGTTGAGGCGGCCTGTGACTTTGTGATGAGGACTGGCGAGCGCGCGGTAATTGGCGCGTTGACGGATATCGCCGAGATGGTAGAGGGTAAGGCGGGTACCCAATTCAGCATTGAATGAGCGCCGTACCATCAATTAACGGCCAAGCCATTCATATCGGCGGGCCGTCGGCGTAGCCGACGAGGGATACCAGTGGGAATGATTTCCGTTGACATCGGGGAGGGCGAGTCTCACGAGTATGCAAGTGGCATCAGCGCTGGAGAGGTAATCAGAAATGTCCATGGGAGGAAGTCAGGAGCAGTGGCCGCATTCGTAAACGGAGAGGAGAGGGACATGTCCTTCAGGCTCGATGAGAATTGCAAGGTAGAGCCGATATTGGGCGATTCCGAGGAGGGGCTGTACATCTTAAGACACAGTTGTGCACATCTTCTGGCCCAAGCGGTGACTCAGCTTTATCCGGATGCCAAGCCCACAATCGGACCGCCTATAGAGCACGGGTTCTACTATGACTTCGCAATGGATCCAATCGGAGACGAAGAGCTTCGTCAGATAGAGAAGAGGATGAAAGAACTGGTGAAGCAGAACATTTCGATTGAGAGGGAAGAGCTAGACAATGAGTCACTCAGGGAGATATTCTCCTCAAATCCATTCAAATTGGAGATAATGGATGATAAAATCGGCCATGATGTGGGTTCGTCGGCCTACCGTCAGGGAGACTTCATCGACCTCTGCAAAGGGCCTCACGTCTCGCTGACCTCACAATTGAGGTGGTTCAAGCTAACCAGCACCAGCCAGGCATACTGGAGAGCGGACAAGGACAGGGAGTCGCTGGTCAGGATTTACGGAATGTGCTATCCTTCCAAGGATGGTCTGAAGGAACGAGAGAGGCAGATACAAGAGGCTGCAAGGAGAGACCACAAGAAGATAGGGAAGGAGATGGGGCTCTACATGATTAACGATTTGATAGGGAAGGGCCTCCCTGTTTGGCTGCCTTACGGAGAGGTACTGAAGTCGGAGATAGAGAACTTCGCAATAGAGACAGAGGAGGCATATGGCTACGACAGAGTGACTACCCCGGTTCTTGGGAAGAAGGAGCTTTTCGAGACATCCGGCCATCTGCCACACTATGCGGAGGGGATGTACCCGCCAATGAAGATGGACGATGGCGATTACTACCTCAAGGCGATGAATTGTCCAATGCACCACCTAGTTTTTACGAATAGCAAAAGGTCCTACAGGGACCTTCCAATTAGAATCGCAGAGTATGGTACTGTGTACAGGAACGAGTTGTCCGGAACGCTAGCAGGACTTCTGAGGGTCAGGATGCTGTCCATGAACGATGCCCATGTCTATTGTACCTTGGATCAAGTGGCAACCGAGGTCCGAAGCAACGTCAGGATGGCACAGGAATACTACGAAACGTTCGGCTTCGATGACTATGACTTCCGCTTGTCCCTGTGGGACCCTGACAACAAGGACAAGTATATCGATCAGCCGAAAAACTGGGAGGCTACCCAGAACCATCTGAGGGAGATCATGGATGGCTTAGGGGTCGAATACACAGAGGCAGTCGGCGAGGCTGCATTCTATGGACCCAAGATAGACATACAATTTAGGACGGTTTTGGGGAGGGAGGAGTCGATGTCCACCATACAACTAGACTTCGCTGCCAAGGAGAGGTTTGGGCTATCGTACATGGACGAGACTGGAAATGAGAACGGGGAGGTCTTCGTAATCCATAGGGCCCCGCTATCAACTCATGAGAGGTTCGTGGCTTTCCTTCTGGAGCAGTGGGCTGGAAATCTACCTACCTGGCTTTCCCCCGTGCAAGCCCAGGTAATCACCATCTCGGAGAAGCACAAGGAGTATGCAGAGAATGTAAGGGAGACTCTGAAGATTGCAGGAGTCAGAGTGAAAGTGGATGATTCGGACAACACAATTGGGAAGAAGATAAGGATGCACAGGAAGAGTCGCCCGGCTTACATGCTTATTCTCGGTGATGACGAAATGAAGGGAGGGTCTGTCTCAATCAGAAGCAGGAACGGCAAGCAGAAGAATGGCGTTCCCCTTGAGCAGTTCGTTTCGGATATCTTCGCAGAGATTTCTAACCGAACCAAGGACCTATCCCTAGTGGAGTGAAGTATCAAGACCCAAGCCCGCCTAGGCTCAACAACAATGTCGACTGAGGGAAGGGGAACTAGGGATAATACATCGGAGGCGATGCTGTCTACCGCTAGGTCAGTTATTCGGACATGCCTTCAAGTGAGGAGAGAGGAGGATGTTTTAGTCATCACGGATCCTGAGACGGCAGAAGTAGGACAATCAATCTACGAAGAGGCTGCACGGGTAACGGACAGGATACTGCTTGTTATGATGCCTCCAACACAGAAGCCAGGCAAGGAACCCCCCTTACCTGTGGCGGACATAATGAGGAAGAACAGGGTGATAATAATAGCAACCAAGGACTCTATGACGCACACAAGAGCCAGACAACAGGCTACTAAGGAAGGGGCGAGGATAGTGTCCATGCCAGGCATAGGGAGAATCTCATTCGAGACTGGAGGCATGACCGCGGACTATAACGCCCTCCAGAGAGAGATCAGCGGGATGGGTTCTGTATTCAGGAGGAAGAGGAGGGTCCGCGTCAGTTCCCCATCTGGCACTGAAATAGAGTTCCTGACAGGTGGGAGATGGGTGCTTGAGGACAATGGAATATGCAACAGACCTGGCCAAATAGCAAATTTGCCCGCTGGCAAGGTTTTCGTCTCTCCCAAAGAGGGGAGCATGAATGGGACTATCGTGATCGACGGGTCCTGGGAGGGCATTCTTCTAGAGGAGCCCCTGTCGCTAAACATTGTGAAAGGAATGGTCGTAAACATCTCCGGAGGGCAAATCGCCAGTGAGATAGAGGAGTCTTTCGAAATGGCGAAAGCAGGCATAAGGAGTTCCAAGAAGGACCTTATTTGGACGGTCGCAGAGTTCGGTTTTGGAATGAACCCCAAGGCCAGTGAGCTCGTCGGTAATCGGGTTGAGGATCTAGTCCTGCGTGGAGGTGCTTACTTCGGCTTTGGAGACAACACTCACCTGGGGGGTTCTATACGGGTGGGGATACACCACAGAGGAACAATGACGGCCCCGGAGGTATTGCTCGAGGAGACAACGATAATTTCCGAGGGTAAGGTATCTGTAGGGTAGGTTAGCAAATGCGTGCAGTGCTCTGGTGCAATGGTTCGATACCGACTGAGTCAGTAGTCGAATGGGTCCTCAAGTCTGGAGCGCCTGTATTCGGAGTCGATGGTGGTGCCGACAAAGCACATGGTTTGGGGGTCGAGGTCTCCGAGGTTCTGGGAGATATGGATTCCATAGACGAATCTGCTTGGAAGGGCAGGACTCTGCTACTCAATGATCAGTCTGTCAGTGACCTGGTAAAGTCCATCGAAGAACTGATGCACAGAGGGTTCGATGAAATTGAGATAGTAGGGGCCGATGGTGGGGACCCTAGTCACATTCTCGGTAACTGGGCGGCTATGAACGACGCTTCTTCTGGAGCGAGGATCAGGATACATCACGAAGAGCAAGTCTCTATCAGGCTCCACCCCGACGATGAGTGTTTCTCCGCTAAGTTCGAGGAAGGGGAGCTGTTCTCTGTTTTCGCTATTGAGGCAGGGAAGGTATGGATATCAGGGGCCAAATGGGAATTACACGGAGATGATCTGGGCTTATCATCGAGAGGACTGCACAATGAAGGCACTGGGGATTTCGTGAATATCAGGGGGGAAGGAGTCTTGATATTGATATCCAAGCGATGAGCGCTACTCTTCCTCGTGAACATTCATTGCTAGCATGAGAGCGATTGGCCGGGTTCTCTCGTCCTCTTCGAGTGCGATTCTTGCGATTATCATGATGGGTACGCCAACAATCGCCCCACTTATCCCCCAGACCGATGCAGAGACCATGACCGTCAGGATAAGTACTAAGGGAGAAATACCGAGTTTCTGCCCGAAGAAGTTAGGCTCGATTAGTTGCGCCCACAGATTCTGATTCATCACCATCAATACTCCAAGCAAAACGGCCTGAGCTGGATCAAGAGCAATCAAGGCTATCATCATCGGAGGGATGGTGGCGAGCAGGGCCCCCAACAGGGGTATCCAGTCCATCATGAATGTAAGAATCGCGAAAATCAACCATCCGGGTATATCGAAGGACCAGAGTAAAAATCCGAGTATGATAGCCTGACCTGCGCTACACGTGGCCTTGGAGATAACATAGGTAGAAATCGCCTCAGACGAATTGGATACAATCGCACTAACTCTACCGTGGGATTCTGGGAACGCTGCCCTGAACCTGTTTGGAAGGCTCTTCTCCTCGAGAATCAAAAAGATAAGGAATACTGCTACTGTTATCATGGTAGTGATGAAAGTCGCAAAGTCAGCGAGAATGTTGGTCGCAAAGTCCTGAATGACCTGAGGATTCACCAGGTTCTCAATTGTGTCCTGGTTGGTAATCACTTCTTCGAACCCATAGAGGTTGGTCTCTCCCAAAGCATCCCACTTCTCTCTGAATTTGTCATTTAGTCCCCCATCTTTGGTCATCTCTTCTTGAAATTGATCGATATTACTGTACAGAAGAATCGAAATCCCATACGAAATCGCAGCGCCGATTCCTATCATGACGCCGTATGCCAGTATTGGCATCCTCTCAACTATCTCGAAGCGAGCGACTAGGTACTGCTCTGGAGCCCTAATAAGGAAATAGATCAAAATTGCTATGCAAAACGGCATTAAAATCGGCTTGAGGTATGTGAGTACCAGATATCCCACTAGGACGATGATCGCGAAGTTAGCAGTGGTTGCACTATTCGATCTCCTCGGAAAGTTGATTGTGTCCCCCATAGGCGGTCGGAAGGCGGATTAGCAATCAAGAGTTTCCCCGGAATCGACTCAACTAGATGCTCGACGATAAACCTCAAGGAATTTCTCCGCGTTACCATCCAGGGTGAACCTATCCAGAACTCTCTGCCTACCTTCTGCACCCTTCTGATTTAGGCTCTCGTTAGATGACAGCTCAGAGGCGATCGCTTCTGAGAGAGAGTCGACCGAACCAAGCTCGAAGAGTGCGCCTACAGTTTCATCGACCATCTCTGGTAGTGGGCCATTGTTCACGGTCAAAACTGGGATTCCAGAACTCATCGCCTCCAAAGGAATTAGTCCTTGACCTTCGTAGTAGGACGGATAAACGCATAACTGAGAAAATCTGTACATCTCAGAGATCTGCTCGAAACCCATCCCTGACTCGATTGTCACCCTGTCGCTGATACCAAGTCTATCAGACATTCTATTCAGCCTTCCTTTTAGGGACCCTCGCCCAATGATGACCAAGTGGGAGTTCGTAGACTCGGCAACCTTGGAGAAAGCCCGTAGAAGCAGGCCATGCCCCTTGCGTGCTGCCAGTCTTCCGACCGCTAGCAGCATATTTCCTCCATCACTTATACCATACTTCTTCCTAGTCTCATTCATGCTGTGGGTTTCTGATTCGCTATCGGGATGCATGGGTACGAACAAACTGGTATCTATTCCCCAATGAATGACTTCACAGTCCCAATCACTAGGGGCGGAGTACCTTGACTCCAAATCGAGTCTGGTTGCTTCTGAGTTTGGGATTACGACCGAGGATTTCCTGATTGCGGATCTCTCGAAGTTGGAGTACCTGCTCGCCATGAATCGAATTGCGATGTCATTGGGGTTGGACCAAACTGCTGGCTCCCCGAATCTGGCTGCGAGTGTAAGTCCGTCCCTCTCTCCAAGCCATGTTCCATGCATCGAAGACACGACTGGTGCCACTTCACTAGTGCACCTGTCGAACTGTGAGTCATTCCAGGATACCATGGGGCAGTGGAGATGGACCACATCGACTGGATGCTCCGAATGGAGGCGGATCAAAGCTTTGAGAGCGGATCTCCCATAAGACCTTGTGAATTCCAATGGGACTTTCAACCATGGAACCTCGATTATTTCCACGTTGTCTATCTGCGGTGGCTCACCTCTGGACTTCCTTGTAATTACAGAGATTTTATGCCCCATATCTGCCAATCTTGAGGATAGATGGTAAACAGTTGAGCCCATCCCTCCCCATCGAGGAGGATACTCTCCAGAAATCATCGCGACATGCATGTTGTCCGCCGTCAAACCGTCAGAGACGTTATTTTTGAAGAGAGCGGGGAATCAGAACCACTACAATGGTTCAAAAATAGGCCCAATTTGGGCGAAACCCCATGGGAGCTCCAATACCTGTTCACGTGACCGTAGTAATACCCACTAGGAATGAAGAGGAGGCCATAGTGGATACCATCAGATCGGTACCGAACGACGGTTGGTGCAAAAAACTCGACTTCTTGGTCATAGATGGTAATTCCGAGGATAGGACTAGAGAGCTTGCAGAGGAGGAAGGGGCTACGGTTTACCTTGAGGGGAGGAAAGGGTATGGGAGAGCCTACAGGACGGGTTTCCAGATGGCCCCTGGCCAAGTGATAGTAACGATGGATGCAGATTGTACGTATCCTGGGGAGGAGGTTCCGAAATTGGTTCGTAAACTGGTCGAGGACGACTTGCAATTCATCACCTGCGACCGCCTAAAGAGGGCGGAGGATGGTGCTATGTCGGGGCTACATGGCTTTGGGAACTGGGCACTTTCCTTCACGGCTAGGATGCTTTTCTTCTATGGCATTCACGACTCTCAGTCTGGGATGTGGGTTTTCAGGAAGGAGATTATGGAGAATCCGAGAATGCGACCGACTAACGATGGTATGCCCCTCTCTGAAGAGATGAAGATCAATGCTAGGAGGTGCTTCGGGCGTTCCAAGGCGGTGGAGATATCGGTGCCCTACCGCACCAGAGTCGGGCAGGCCGAGATCAACACATGGGAAGACGGTTGGAAGAACTTCAAATTCCTTTTCGCAAAGAGACTGGGGATAAATCGGGAGAGGACAGCCTGGGGCCCTGAGAGTTAGTCCTCGGAGTCGAACTCCTCGTCTAATTCCCTTGGATCGAATGAGGACCAGGACTCGATTACCTCCATGTCCTTGGCGATCTCGGCCATTCTCGCTCTATTGTAAGCCAAGCCCGCCATGGAGAGTGAAACTATTGCAACAAGCAACACTGGAATTCCAAAGGAAGAGACCCATTCCTCCAGGCCTCCACTTTCAGATTCCACTATGGGGACGGTGTGAACCTGTGCGGGGCTGACCAATCCGCCATCGATAGCGTATACCTCGACCCGCGCCCAAGACCCCCCTGTGACGACCCAAGAGAAACGTGAGGTCCAGATGTCGTCTCCTTCTACAGAGTCACCGTTCGTCCCATCGTCATAGAAGTACATGCTAACAGACTTCCCTCCGGAGATTAACTCTCCTCGAACCATGTCCGTAGTGCCATCTGCATCTTGGACCCTCACGGTTGTGGTAACCTCTGTGGGGACCTCGTCCTCAACTCTGAGTACCGAGACCGTCAGATCATATAATTCCGGAGCCGAAGAGCCGATTGTGAGGTTGACTGACTGGACGGATACATCCCCCCTTGAGTCCTGAACCAGCAAGTCAATCCTTACTGACCCAGGTTGGAAAGTCATTTCGAGAGTAGTGCTGTCACTTACCAAAGACCCGTCTACTCTCCACTCGTAGAGTACGATGTCGTTGTCGTAATCGAACGATTCTGTCGCACTTAGAGTAGCGGCTTGTCCCGGAGGAAGGTACTGCCCGTCTGACATTCCGGAAATCACGGCCACGGGTCCCGTCTCCAGGACTGTTATCATCTGGTGGTGTATCCTCTCCTTACCATTCTGATCTATTAACATGAAGGTCAGGTTGTGTAATCCAGCACTGAGGAAGTCATTATACCAGTATTCCGGGGACTCGGAGTTGAGAATGACACCTTGAAGGTCTGAAGAAACTGAGACCGTGAACTCGTCACCATCCATGTCAATACTCCTCCGGAAGTCAAACAGAACTGGTGCATTAGACAGGACCTGGACGTCTGGTATGGGAGAGTCGAGGACGAGCAATGGTGCAGAGTCGGAGACGTAAATCTCGATCTGATCTGATACTGGGCCACTACCATCGTCCAAAGTGAGTGTGATGAGATGTGCACCTGCCTCTAATCTGGTGTTTAGCTCCCAGTCGGTTCCGAGGGGATCCTCCATCTTGTCCGACTCCCAGAGTACTGAGACGAGGTCCCTGCTGGTAATCGCAGTAGGGTTGCAAACCAGACCACTGCCGTTGTCGGGTAGTTCGGAGCATGCCAGGTCGTAATCTCCTGACCCGGTGGAGTCTAGATATATCAGCTCCGAAGAGTCGGTGTAAATGCCCGAGATCGGGTTGGAAATCAGTACGTTAGGCAGGGAGTTGGACACTTGGAGGACCTCCGAGTAGGCATTCCACTGCCCTACGTGCTCAGCCCTAGTGTCACTTGCCCTCATGGTGACGATGTGAGTGCCCTTGCTCAGTGTTCCAGTCCATTCTGGGGGCTCCGGCGAGGATCCCGACGCAAGTATACCGTCTATGTCGCTGTGAAATTCGAATCTGACTGCGTCCCCCTCGGGGTCAGTGGTATCGAAGCCTGTAAGAGCCACCCAATCTGAAGAGGTCTCCCCCGTTCGAGAGACTTCCATGACTGGGGTAGGGATTTCGTTGTATAACTCGACATTGAATGTCCATGATTCTACGGGATTAACCCCATCCCACGCATTAACTGAAACGCTGAAAGAATCGTCATCGGAATTCGTGAACGACCTGACTATCTGCAATGGGCATTGCGGGTTATCCGGGTCCGGATTCGGGTCGGACTCGTAAGAGGCTGAGGCCCAGCACCAAAGCTGATCGGCCTCGGGGTCGAAAGTCCCCGTGAGATCTATCGTGACATTCGCGGTTTCTCCTAGGTACAGGGTCCCCCAGGAGGAAATTGGGGGCGAGGTCCCGACCTTCAGAACAGGAGGCAGGTTGATCAGCTCAACTCTGCGAGTTTCATTGACACAATGCCCCTCAGAGTCGCATACTTCCAGTGTTATTGATTGGCTCCCATCCGTCAGACACGGCTCCGTCTGGTTCTGGTTTGCAATGAATAGAGAAGCGTTGCTGGATACGATAGAGCACGAGTCTGGGAAATCCCCGTCTATGCTACTAGCCCAACTGTAGGTCAGCTCATCGAAGTCCAGATCCCAACTCTGTCTGGCATCGAAAACTATCTCGCTTCCGCTGGAGTACTCGGACTCGTCAGATGGAGAATCCCAAAGGATGAACGGAGGCTGGTTGCTGAGTTCGACTCGGCAGAAAACCGTCGAGTCGCCATCCAATTGCGTTGGTTGTGAGGTATTGTGCACCTCATCATATGTGCAACCGACATATGCCGAGTTAATGGTGGACCAGCCTTGGATGGCCGTCCAGCGCTCACCAATAAACGGACCATACGTGAATCTGCCCTCGTACGGCTGAGTCGCATTGACATCGCTCTCGAATTGATCAAAGGAGATGTTTACCGAGGCTAGGGGGATATTGAGGAGATTCTGATTGATTGTGTGAACATCGAGCATCCACATGATATCCACCATTACATCGTCCTCGGTGCTCTCCGGGGTGAGAATCGGGTCTGAAGAAATCCAACGGAGATGGGAGCTTTTGTTCAGGTAGAATGAGCTGTCAGCACCAGAGCGAGTTTCTAGCGATGAGTCGGTGAAGTTCACAGTGCTGACATCAATCCAGGGAAGGTTATCGCAGAACATGGAGATGCCTGTTGCGCTCAACTCGGAGTGTGAGTCTAGGTCCAGGCAGTGGGAGGAGCTGTCCCAGATTACGCTGTCAGAGATGGATGACGGAGTGGAGCCACGAGCCTTCCAATACATCCCCCCTCCGTCGCCACTTAGATCGAGTCCTCTAATCTGGGCATCCACTCCCTCTAGCCAGACGGAGTAGTTGGAGGAGGGGGAATTAATCGCTATGTCGTCCAGGATGATAATACCTGGGAACAGGTTGCCAGTGTTGTCGATATCCAAGGATGGTTCCGAGAGTGCACCCTCAATGGTAGTGGATATCAGCTGTAAATCAATGCTGTCCCTGATTACTATGCCCCTCTGATCTCCGTTTGAAGAACAGGAGTAGCAGGTCACATTCTTTCCGCCGCTCATCACATAGTTCGACTCCCTGAAGTAGAATCCGGCTGATTCTGACGTTCCTATTCCGTTCCCGGATGTGTGTACGAAGGACAACTCGACGTTACTTGAATCTGAGACGGACACTCCTGTACCGGCATTTTCCTCGCTGAGCAGATACTCTACACGAGGGTGGAATTCCACGAAAGATACCCCGTTGGCGCCATTTCCACTGATTGTCCAGTTGCTACCGATGGCTCCTCCTTTGGCCATCACGACGCCTGCTCCTGTGGAGTTCTGAACTACTAGATTCGATACCTCTGCCGGACCCTTGCTGGTCCAGCTAGTGCTTCTGAATAGCAATCCTGCTCCCTCGTGGGGCTTGGAAGGGGAATCTGGGCCATTGTTTAGTATTGTTACATTTGACAATGAGGTAGAGGAATCGGTGGTGTAAGCCCGGACCCCTACAATCGCGTTTTCCTCGATCACTGCATCCTCGATTCTCGCTCCAGATGTGTTAATGTCAAAGGCAGCGCCGATTCCGAGGCCTGGTGTCTTCGCGTTCGGACCACCGGTACCCCTGATTTCCAGCCCGGAGAAGATGGCATTTGTGTGTAGGTTCGAGTAGTTAGTGTGATCGTAGCGCTCTACAAGGACGCCTCTGTACTGGGAATCCTCAATTTTAGTATTCAGGAAGGTCGGTCGAGTCGTCGTATCGGAGATATGCCTAACGATGATCCCGTTGTCTGATCTGGTGATGTTGGAATCGGTGAAGAGGGGGATTGAGTCCTCAACCCAGATACCGGCTGCAGCAGCCATTGTCGCCCCGGAGACGTTGTAGACAGAGACTCCGCTCCAGAGGCCTCCGGAGTTGTACCAGAGGTTGACTCCTCTGGTGACCAGATTCCCGATGCTAGCTCCCTGAACTATGGGTGCTGAGGATGCCCCGGATGAGATTCCTATCCCGTACCTCCACGTGGTTGAGGATCCGTGAATGTCCTGTCCCCCTCCATCTATCACGAGGTCCGTGATGGTAGGAGATGCTCCGTCGAAAAGATCGATTGCTACTCTGTCTGCATTAAATACGTGCAGATTGCTAATCAGTGGGTTGCTGCCATAGACTGTAATCCCGTACTCCCCGCCTGTGATTGTGAGGTTGTCTATTGTGGAGCCAAGATTGTTCGAGCTCGAATTGAAAATAACTCCTCTGTGGTCTCCTGAAATGGACTCAATGGTCACTGGCGAGGATGCTGTGCCCTCGATAGAAACCCTGCCGTCAACGCCGAGGCGCTCCCCATCCCCGAGAAGGATTGATGTCCCGGCCTGAATCACTAGGATTTGGTTGGATTGTACCAGATACCCATCAGGCAGTGAGATCGTCCCGCTCCACACAGTCGTAGAACGAGTGAGACCCGCGGATGTCCCTGACAAAATTGGCGCGAGCAGGAGCATCAGGACCAGCGAGACTGCCAAGCGCATGGGCAATGCCATTCGCAATCAGGGTTAATGACTTGCGTCATTTGACCCATACTTAGTATGCCGCAGTAGGAGTCATAAGCGTCCAGTTGGGCGGAACGCTCGAATGGCACTGGCTTGGATATTGATATCCTGCTCCCCCGGACGCGAGAGGGACGTCTATCTTCAACTTCTGGAGATGGAGGCAGTGTCAGAGGTTTCGGTGGTTTATGGCGAGCTGGACCTGGTTGCGAGAATTGACTTCGATAGCGAGAAGGAGATGTCGCGGACCCTAATCGAGGAGATGAGGCACGTGGAAGGTGTCAGGAAGACAGAGACATTGATCGCTGTGGAGGTGTAGAGATGGCTGTAGGATTCGTTCTGATCACGACCGAGCCCGGACAGGAGGTCAGGGTTAGGGAGATGGTTGCACAATTCGAGTGCGTCAAGGGCATCTGGGTGGTGTTCGGTAACTTCGACTGCTTCGTAAAGGTAGAGGCTGACGAAGAGTCCGAGCTTACGGAGGCCATCGTCCAAGGAATCAGGTCAGTTCCAGGCATCGTCGAAACTAGGACCTTGATCGGAGCCGAAATCTAGAGCTCCCGGCTGAGTCTGGCTGTAAGCTCCCTAGCCGCGTTCGTACTACCGGAAGAACGCATTCTGACTATGGCCTCCTTCCAGCTTGAGAGTCTCTCGTCCTTGTTGACTACCCCCCTCCAATACCACCAGTGGGCCAAAGCACGGCGGTGGTGGGCCATGGACTCATTCAGAGCCCCATGGTCGAATTCTGAGTGGGCTTCCACCAGCCAATCAGGCGACTCTGTGCTTGCCTCAAGACACATGTGGATAGTCCGAAGTCTGTCGAATTGGTCATTCGTGGATTCTATGTGCAATCTGGCATCCTCCAGTGCCTCATACAGGAAAGCCTCGCCCTCTGTTCCCACCGACAGCCTGGACATAAGGTTCAGAGAGGGCACCCTTGGGTCGTCCGATCCGATCTTAGCCTCGATCGAGTCTCTAGTCCTGGAGGCCTCCTCCATGTTACCAGTATCCAGGGATAGCGAGTACCTTAGCATATCCAGAGCCAGGGAAGCAAGCTCCCTGTCTTCAGCTACAAGATCCGAGATACTGATGGAGTCGGCTTCGGACAACAGAGTCTCGAACGGGATCTTGCTCTCGGTTCCCGGAACTCTGTCATCGTACTTCCTGACCAGTGATGATATCTCGGCCCTCACCCTATCCCCCGGGTCTAATCTTGAGATTGCAGAGGCCTCTAACTCGTCGGCCTTCTTCCACTCTCCCTCAGCCCTCGCGAGCCTTGATGATACCATGTCCTTCCTAGGGCCATCGCTCAGAGATTCGATGTATCCAGACGCAACCTTAGTCTCGCCCCTCTCAAGTGCGATGTCCGCTGCGAGTTCGAAGAGCCCCTCCTCCGGATTGGATTCGATTGCGTG
>CEQD01059404.1_pt1 | contig 14914 bp, 14 predicted proteins | sample 530511 | NCBI WGS metagenome assembly CEQD01 (sample SAMEA2620230, study PRJEB7988) | marine metagenome | biome: marine biome (ENVO:00000447); feature: surface water layer (ENVO:00002042); material: "saline water (ENVO:00002010), including plankton (ENVO:xxxxxxxx)" | depth 5 m | reverse complement strand
GAAAACATGAGTATTGCTATCGCAAGTTTGCTTGCGAATGAGGCTGGAAACACAGGAACTCATCAGATAGCTACAATGAGATTTGGAAATGGTGGTACAACTATTGACGGACTTGGAGCAGTCACATATAAAGCAACCAACACAAATAGTGCAAGCGGAGCCTTATATAATCAAACATTCAGTAAAATAGTAGACGAAGCAGTAAGCGGAAGTGCTGATAACGGAACTGAAATTAGTCACACATCACCAAATACATATACAGACGTAATTACAACATGTACATTAGACTTTGATAGCGTAACTGGAGAAGATAACCTCGACACCGCTACAAATATGAACGGTACATATGTTTTTGATGAATTGGCGATTTATAGTGGTAACAACGATTTGTTGACACATGTTATCTTTCACCCAGTTCAAAAGAGCAAGAATAGAAAAATACAAGTAATATATACACTAAGGATTAGATCAAGTTTTGCAGACTTATAATAAGGAAAAGACATGCCATACACAATAGATTATAGTCAAAGCAGTAAGACAGCAATAGTTGTTAACGATGGAACAATTGACACCAGTACGAGTATTGGTTTAATTGGTAAAAACTATACTCGCTTTGGAGAAACATTAAATGAAAATATGTTGCATTTATTAGAGAATTTTGCTAATACAAATGCGCCAACAAATCCTACTGAAGGTCAACTTTGGTACGACACAGCAAACAGTCAACTTAAAATTTATGATAACGGTGTATGGAGCGTAATTTTAAGTGGTGCTGGTACAACAAAGATCGAATTCCGCAACAGAAAAGACACAGCTGGTAACTATCACAAAACAATTGAACTTATAGTTGATGCAAACATTGTACATATTACAACAGATGATACTACAGCATGGACACCACACAGCGATGAAAAATTAGAAGATGGCACAACTGCTTTAAGTACACAATTTCCAAGTATTGCCGCTGGTATCACAATGAACAATACTACAAACTACAAATTTAGAGGTTTGGCTACTAGTGCAGAATATGCCGACCTTGCTGAAAGATATGAAGCAGATGCAGAATACGAAGCAGGAACAATAGTTAAAATTGGTGGTACAAAAGAAATTACACAAACTACCGAAGCCAATGATGTAAAAGTTTTTGGTGTAATCAGTACAGAACCAGGCTTTGAAATGAATGCTGGAGCAGGCACAGACGCTACACATCCTTTTGTAGCACTAGCAGGTCGAGTACCTTGTAAAGTTATTGGAAAAGTAAACAAAGGTGAAAGAATTGTATCGAGTGATACAGACGGAGTTGGAATGCTTGCACCAGATGACTACAGTTGGAAAACAGTAGTAGGTCGAGCTTTAGAAGACAAAACTACTGACGAAGTAGGTACAATCGAAGTAGTTGTGGGAGCAAAGTAAATGGCTCAATCCATTGGTGATTTAGTAACTAATGAGGACTACAACCTTGTAGCTGTTGATGTTAACAAAGTGTTTGGAGATGTATTTCCAACTGCGGCTGTTACTGATCCCAATAGAATTAACACACATAAATTTGGCTGGGGTGCAGTCAACATTGACCAAAATGTTGCAGACGGCGTACTTATTACAGCCGCAAGATTACAGGATCTTGTAACAAGAACAAATATCAGTATCGATCATACCACAGTGAATGACCATGTGCTTGTTTTTGCAGTGCCTGCCAATAGGACAAACATTGCCGCTGGTACACCAGTTAGAGCAGAAGATTTAAACTTAGTTAGAACAAAATTTGCAAACATATTAGCAAACAATACTCACGCAACTGTAGATCCTACAAATGCAAGCGCCATTGTTTCAAATAGCACAGGCTATGGTAGAACTACTCAATGGGATTATCAACTTAATGGTGAACATAAATTTAAATGGGCTGATTATAATTCAGCTAGATATTTTTTCAATGGTGGGGGACAGCTTAGAGTCAGTTTGAACATGACTGGCGGAAGCACAGCAGGTTACTTTAACTGGAGTGATGTAATAAACGAAATGGGTGTTTTAAATTTTACATTTAACAATGTTTTTCAAAGTAGTGCAATTACAAGCGGTACAAGTGAAGGCAAAGGTTTTTATGATTTAACTGAATACTACGGTGATGGTAGTGATGCTGGTGCGGCTGACGAAGGTCTATTGTTCACATCAAGCGGTGTAACTCTTGGAAGAAAAGTAGGAACATACGGCAGTACATATGGATACGGATATGGTTACATTACAGGACAAGGTAATTACCCACAGTGGGCAGATCCTATGCAAGGACAAGGCTCATATGGTTATGGTTATGGCTATGGTGTATATGTAAGTGCATACAGTTTGTATGCCACATATCAATCCTTGCAATTTAAACTTTATGGCAAGTACACTGACAATGGATCTGGTGTACAATTTAAAATTAAATTAGACGATACAACACATGCTAATATTATTGATGGCACAATTACACCAACAATAAGTTATTTGATGCCTGATACACTTACAATAGGTACAACTAGCTTTGATGTTACGCCTGCTCCAACATTTAGTGTTGTAAACGATTTCACAAGTCCAGATGACAGTTAAAAAACTGTTGACAATTCACACATAAATAAGTTATAGTAGTATATAATTATAGGAGAAACTCACTATGGACGAGAGACTCGAAAAGGCATTAGACTTTGCAAATTATCGAATCACATTAGGAAATCAGCAAAGAACACTCAAACAGAGAGTGCAAGTTTTACAGACTGTACACTATGCAAAAGGTGTATTTTTTGCAGATGCACCTACAATTAGTTTTGTTAAAACACTAATAGATTGTGATAAGAAAGAAAGCATAATAATAGACTCAAAAGAAAATCCAGTTTTAGTTGAAGATCTTAAAGACTTTATGGATACACTTGTAAGTGCTTACAGTGAATCAATGAACGAATATAAAGTACAGTCAGACAAACTTAAAAAGTCAAGGAACATCAAAAGTTTGATGGATTGGTGAAAATGTCTGATAAACAAGGAAATGGCATTTGTATGTTCGTTTACAATAACGAACAACTTGACTACACTAAATTTAGTATTGTTGCCGCTCTTTATGCAAAACATCATATGAATAATATTCCAGTCACACTTATTACAGATGATGGTACACAAGGCTGGATTGAACAATCTATTGATGATAAAATTTTAAACAAAGCTGTAGATAGTATAGTAATTGATAATATTGAGCATGAATCAAATCCAAGAAGACATATGGATAGTCCTTGGACAGAATTCAATGCACCTTTTTTGAATAGTAATAAACACCAAGTTATAAATCTTACACCCTACGAAAAAACATTGTTGATTGATACTGATTATTTGATTTGCAACAATTTTTATGAATATTTGTTCAAAAGTGATATCAGTATTGGTATGCATAGATTCGCAGAATACATTGGTGGTGAAATACCGTACCTGAACGAAATAACATTGAACAATGCTGGTATCAATCATTGGTGGAGTACAGTAGTTTATTTTGATCAAAGTGAGGAAAGTAAAACTTTTTTTAACACATGGGCTCATGTAAAAGATAATTGGGAGTATTACAGCTTATTATATCAATTTCCAAAAGCATTGTTTAGAACTGATTTTTGTGTTAGTATTGCAAATCACATGTTGAATGGAATGAATAACCAAGATTTTGTACATGACTTTTTATCAAAGCCATTGGTAAACATGGATCAAAAAGACGATTTGATAAAAGTAAATGATATTGGAGATTTGGTGTTCTTAAAACACAATAGAGCAGAGCAGTGGAAAAATATTTTGTGTAGGTTTAAAAACGATAATTTGCATGTAATGAACAAAAGAGCTTTGGACAGAAATTACATGGACTTACTAAGCGGATTTGAAGGAACATAAATTGACTAAAGATGAAGATTCTAAAAAAGGTTTTATAACATTAGGAATCAACAGTGAACAAGACAATGTTAGATACTGCTATGGTCTTGCTTGTAGTATAAAAAATTGTGATCCAAACGCAAGTGTTACACTTGTGGTTGATAAAGGAAAGATGGACAATGTGCAAAGTTACTATGAACATGCATTTGATTATATAGTAGAATTACCTCATGGAAACAGTGCTCACAAAGATGGTTTTCATGGCATGAATTTATGGCAACTGTATCATTGTACTCCGTATGAAGAAACAATTTATGTAGACTATGACACTCTTTTTACACATGTAGATATAGATACATTATGGGATATTATGAACAATGGAAATATAAGTATTCCTAATAGTGCATTAAGTTATAGAAATATTCCTATTATGTCTCCTTTGAGATTTGAATTTGAAAATCAATATAGATTGCCAAAACTTTTAAACAACTTGATTTATTTTAACAAACACAGTGTACAAGCACAACAATGGTTCAAAATGGCAGATCCTATATTTCAAAACTGGCGAGAAGTATACAGTAAATTTTTTATAGATAAAAAACCTGAAACTTTTGATAAGAACATTTTAGCTAATGTTGTTACCTATTGTTTGGATATGGAGAAAGATGTAAGTGTACATGTAAATAATCTATATGATTTACACATTAGAAGCCATGGTGTGTTTTTAGATCCTAACGAAATACCTCAAAATTGGACAGATACTTTGAATTATTGGGTAACTGATCAAGGAAGAATACAAATAGAAAATAGCGTTATTGGAGGTGGAATTATCCATTATAGTGACGAAACTTTTTTAACTGATGAAGTCTTAGATGTCTTTAGAACCAACTCTACTTAGAGAATACAACAAGGAAAAACGTCCTGCCAAGTGGTGTGTTTACTATGAAATTGATACCGGAGATGTTGTTACTGTAACAAACCGTGAAAAAGATTTTATAAAACATCCGCATATACTTACTGATAGTGATGATGCTAGGCAATTATTGATGGGATACGCAGATCCTAAAAAATTTGCTATTGTAGATATTAATCAAGAACTTAAATTAGTTGAAAAGTCTGCAGTCATTAGAATTAGAAGTGCAGAAAATAGACTTAGCATTATTCCAATTAGCAAGTCCCCTGCTGATGTTAATATTGTGCTTTATAATAGTCATTGGAAAATGGAAGTAAACTTTAATCAAGACACACTGTATAGAATGACTGGCAAAAGATTTTTTAAGAACGTAAGTGTGAATCCTGAAAGTGAAGCAGGATATGACAAAATAAATTTGTACTTGATAAAAGGCAACGACCCTAATTCACTTATAAAAACTATTGAAATAGATCCAGCTGAACTAATTGACGAAGGATATCTTGTTTACGATTTAACAGCTTTGCGTAGAGTTTGTAATCTAACAGATATTTCAATCCTAACTAAGAAAATTTTTAAAAGTTATAGACTTACAAGAAAGGCTACATTCACTGGAGTTGAATACACCACTAGATTTACAAAACGTAGAAACTTTACAATACCAACTATACAAAACGATGAAATAGCATGTGATTTTACAATTACACAGCATAGTGGTAGACAATTTATAAAAAGTAATTTTAATAACCCTCAAGACGAGAAGATATATAAAGATATAGGAATATATCTTACAGAGCCACGTAATCCAAATAGATTGGTAGGTAGACTTACACTACCATTAAAAGATATTGGTTGGCAAGAAACTATACAGGTAGACACTGATATTGATCTATTAACTTGCGGATTCCTATGTAAGGATTCAAAAAACATTACGTTTGATTATGCAACAACGGAGCAAACACAATGACTAAAATACCCATAAATGAATTTGATATAGTGTTTATAAGCTATGATGAACCTAACGCAGATCAAAATTATGCAGACCTACTAGATAAATGTCCTTGGGCAAAACGCAGTCACGGAGTATGGGGTAGTGATGCCGCTCACAAAGCCGCGGCGGCTTTGAGTGATACAGATAGATTTATTACAATAGATGCAGATAATATTGTACGAGAAGATTTTTTCAATGTAGAATTGGATATGTCTAGTATTAAAGAAACTGATGTTATAAGTTGGGCAGGTAAAAATGCAGTAAATGGTTTGGTATATGGAAATGGCGGAATAAAATGTTGGCCCGTTGATGTTGTTAATAGAATGCGTACACACGAAGCGGCACCAGAAAGTGACAAGGCAAATCAAGTTGATTTTTGTTGGAGCATAAGATATATTCAAATGAACAATGTTTACTGTGATGTAATGAATAATGGGTCACCGTTACAGGCATGGAGAGCAGGTTTCCGTGAAGGTGTGAAAATGGGACTAGAAGGCGGAGACGTAGTAGATCCAAGTATGCTTAAAAGAATACATCAAGATAACTATAGGAGATTGTTAGTATGGATGAGCATAGGTGAAGATGCTACCAATGGTTTGTGGGCAATTTATGGAGCAAGACTTGGTTGTCACATGACAAATGTAGAAAGACGCAAATGGGATTGGAGAAATGTTAGAGACTTTGATTGGCTTAGTAACTTCTTTACCAATGAACTGTTTCCGGAGTTTGAAGGCGGTGATCAAATGTGTGTAAATACTGGTGTCAGTTGGGATTGGAATAAACTTAAAGCCAAAACTGTAGAACTAGGAGAAGACCTTCGTGGTAAACTTGATTTGGAAATCAGTGATTTGGACTGGACTGGTAGTAGATTTTTCAAAAGAGTATATAAGAATCCTCATAGACTTGGCGCTATGGTCAGAGAGGATCAAGTAGATGACGATATCGGAAGCTAGTTTACATTGTAACCTAGCATCAAATGGATTTGATCAGAGAAATGGCGGAGCTTGTTGTTTTATAAAACGTGAAAAAAAATCTGATCCTTACTGGAAACACACTCCAAAATCATACATGCATGATCCGTTCATACAAGAAGTTCGGCAAGCATTAGACCGTGGCGAACAGCATTGGGCTTGTGAAACATGCTGGCAGGATGAAAATAATGGAAAACAGAGTAAAAGACAGCATTCTAATATAGCACTTAAAAGTGCAAGTGACGGAGAACTTACTCACCTTTCTATAATGACCGGTAACAAATGTAACTTAGCTTGTAGAACTTGTGGATCACATAGCAGTACTGGTTGGTATAAAGAACACTTATATGTAAGAAAACAGAAACCAAATATGCCTGGATTTGCTCATAATCCCCCAATCAAAGAATTTAATGACAATATCAATGTTCCATTGGATAAACTTCAACGGATAGAAGTATTAGGTGGAGAACCTTTTTATGAACAAGAACATTTGAAATTTATAGAAAGAGTTTGTAGAGAAGCAGATCCTTCTTGTATAACTTTGTTTTACAGTACAAATGGCACTAAAAAAATAGATCCTGAAATTGAAAAAATGTTCAGTAAATTTAAACAAATTGATATAAGTTTTAGTATCGATGCTGTAGGTAAAAAATTCGAATATATCAGAACATTAGGAAAGTGGGATCAAGTTGAGGATACCATAGCTTATTGGAAAAAACAATCCAATGTGTATATTAAGAATCATGCTACGATTAGTATTTTGAATATGCTGTATATGAAAGAACTATGGGACTATTTCATAGATAAACAAAATTTTATGGATAGCCAAATGGGTTACACTTATGCACTTTTTCCTCCAACTTATAACTTTAGTATAATCTCACATGACAAGCGACATAGAAATTGGGATTATATTATGGATAATATGCAATTCGGACAACATACCGAAAGCATAAGAAACTATTTTAAGAACACTGATTTCAACGATAACAATTTTGAATTTTTTAAAAAACAAATTAATTATACCAAAGAATTTAGAAAATTGGACATAGAGAATTATCTTCCTGAATTGTGTAGGGTGTTAGAACTGTGAGCTACTGTAAATTGTTCAAACATGGTCTTACAATAGATCCTGATGGTAGTATATTGCCTTGTTGTGTCTTTGACAAAAAAGATTATCCAAAATTTGCATTTGAAGATGATTGGTACAGCAAGCATATGGAAATGTATGAACAGAGTAAACATGGTTGGCTTGATGCATGCCATGGATGCAAGACTGTAGAAGAAAGAGATGGTCATAGTTACAGGACAACCTATAATAAAAAACTTGAAGATTTTGATGCACAACAAGGAATACTGTTTTGGGATCTCAAAATAAACAACACTTGCAATCTTGCTTGTAGGATTTGTAGTGCTTTTGCTAGTAGTACATGGGAACAAATAGTAAAAGATCCAGCAAACAGTGGACTTGGTGCTCACTATGGAAAAATTCGAGGCAACAGATGGCACAAAGAAGTAAAAGACCTTACGCATGAACTTGATGGTGCAATGGAGATAAAATTTACAGGTGGAGAACCAATAATGATTCCACAAGTAAGAAAAATTATAGATTATTTAATTAACAAGGACCTTGCTAAAAATATTAATCTTGCACTTACGACAAATGGTACATGGGATCTTAGTGCATACTATGAAAAGTTTGCACAATTCAAAGACATCACTGTAACAGTAAGTGCAGATGGCATAGGCCCACTTTTTAATTATCTTAGACAGAATGCAGACTGGGATCAAGTGTGGCCCAACATACTAGATATAAAAAAGAATGTCAAGAATCTTTTTGTGTTGTGTACACCTCAAGCACTTAACAATCATTTATTGACTGACATTAGACAATTTTTTGCAGACCATGACATAAATTGTATTTTTAATCAACCAGTGTACAGTCCTGTTTGGATGAAACCTGACGCACTTGATGATCCTGAACTCAAAGAAAAATTTGTAGAACAAATGTCAATACTTGATAGAATACATGGCACAGATTATAGAGAGTTTATGCCATGACAACATTTGGTAAGCAAGCTCTAACAGATCAACAGTTTGACGAACTATATGATGATTATGTAAAATGGTTACTGGACTATCAGATCAATATTGATGCTACGCATAGGTGCATGTTAGCTTGTGTTTTTTGTAGTCGCACTATATTAAGTTGGGGTATGGAACAAGTAAAAGACCATCAACAAACTTATGGTGATTTGAGAATGGAAGATGCAAGATTGTTGGGTAATAGTTTTAAAATGTTAATGTTTTGTGGTAATATCAGTGATCCAATTTATCATCCACAGTTCATTGAAATAGTACAAGAGATGGGTAATACAAGTGTAGAAAGATTACAAATACATACAAATGGTAGTCATAAATCAATGGACTGGTGGAAAAAATTTGTAGAAGTAACAAACAAACAAAAATACTACACTGTGATGTATTTTGGAATAGACGGAATAGATGAAAAGACTGCTTTACATAGGAAAAATCAAAAGTTCCAGGAAAGTTGGGACGCAATGATATATTGTAAAGAAAATATGGATCCTGCTAAAAGTTTAATTATATGGCAATTTATTCCGTTTAAATACAACGAACATGAAATACCACAAGCAAAAAAATTAGCTCAAGAACACAAACTAAGATTTTTAATTGTAAAAAGCGGAAGATTTGGATATGATAATGGACCGTTGGATCCACCAAGTGATCCTAATTTATATAGTACAAACATACAAAGTACAAGAGAAACTATAAGATATGACCAAGAAGAAACTTAAACCACAATGTATGCCTTATAACTTTGACTTCAGCAAAAACAAGGAGTTAGGTAATTTTCCCAACTTTACCAGTGCAGGATTTATTGTGCCTTGTTGTTGGTTAGACCATACTCCATTGAAGAAAGAAAACTATGCAGGTTTTTGGGACGAAGAACTTAGCATAAAAAACGTTGATTCTATTGAAGAAATATTGTATAGTAAACAATGGAAAGAATTTTTTAAAATGTTAATGAATGACCAAGATAAAGCACATCATATTTGTTGGAAAAATTGTTCAGTAGAAGTAGAGGAAGATAGATAAAATTGGCTAGAAAGCAATTAGAAGATGAACTAAACGAAACTCGTGACTTGCTTAACAGCATAAGTCCTAGCTTCTGTTTAGCCAAATGGATGCAACACACATTATACCTACAAAATGGTATGAATCACAGTTGCCATCATCCGCCTACACACAAAATACCAGTTGAAGAAGTTATCAAAAATCCTAAAGCATTACACAATACACAACACAAAAAGGAACGTATGAGACAAATGCTAGCAGGCGAAAGACCCAAGGAATGTGATTACTGTTGGCGAGTAGAAGATCAAGGTGAAAAGTTCTTTAGCGATAGAACATACAAAAGTCAAACCAGCTGGGCAATGCCCTACATTTATGATGTATTGGAAAAAGGTGCTGATACTGATATAGAACCAAGTTACTTGGAAATTAGTTTTAGTAATGTTTGTAATTTAAAATGTGCATATTGTAGTCCTGATCTCAGCAGTAAATGGATGGAAGAAATAAATCAACATGGAGAATATCCAACACATTTTAAACACAATAATCTAGAAGCACAAAAGGATATAGGAAGAATGCCAATTCCTAAAAAAGATCCTAATCCTTATGTAGATGCATTTTGGAAATGGTGGCCTGAGTTATATCCAAATCTACACACACTAAGACTGACAGGCGGAGAGCCTCTAATGAGCAAAGACTGTTGGCAAGTATTAGAGGCTATTAGAGATAATCCAAGAGATGATTTGGTACTAGCAGTAAACACAAATTTAGATGTTGAACCAAAGCTACTGGAAAGATTTATAGAAATTGCAAAACAAATAGGTCCTAATATTAAAGAGTTCCAAATTTTTACCAGTGGCGAAAGTACAGGAGCGGCGGCTGAATATGCTAGATTTGGTTTAGATTATGATAGATGGTATGCTAATTGTGATTGGGTACTCAGTGAATTATTTGGCAAGTTCAAAATGGTTTTTGCATTTATGACCACAGTAAATATATTAAGCGTTGGCTCTTATGATTTGTTTTTAAAAGACGTACTAAAACTTAGAGCTAAGTACATAAAACATAAAGATGACGGAAACTTGTTACCTTGTATGTCAAATTTTTTACGTTATCCAAATTTCCTCGCAGTATGTAATTTAGATGATGATACTAAAGCTGAAGTTGAAAGAAAAATTATCAACGTTGCTGAAAGTTTTCAAGTAGGCAACACAAAGGACACAGGTTTTTTATGGTTGGAAGAAATAAATCAATTGGAAAGACTGTTAGCTTTTATGACAGATGATACCATTGGAGAATTAGATATGAATCGCAGTGACTTTTGGAAGTATGTAGATGAATATGATCGCAGAAGAAATACAGATTTTGAAAGTACTTTTCCTGAACTAGCACGGTATTACAACGTTTGTAAAACATACGATTATCAAGGTGAATCATGAAGCAAAAAGAATTACAAAAAGTAAAAGATCAGGTGAACAAAGTTGGTTGTGGATTTTGTGCCGCAAAGTGGTATAACAGCACAATCTGGCTAAGCAACGGCAGGACCGCAAGTTGTCATCATCCAGAAGCACATTATATACCACCAAGAGAAGTGTTTAAAAATCACAAAGCGTTGCACAACACAGAATTTAAAAAACAACGTAGAAAAGAAATGTTGGAAGGAAAAAGACCAGACGAGTGTACATACTGCTGGGCTGTTGAAGATGCTGATCCAAATGCGATGAGTGATAGAGTATTTAAAAGTAGTATATATACGCCTGAAGAAATTGATGCAATAAAACAAATCGGCTGGGACGAAGATGTAAATCCTAAAACACTTGAAATTAGTTTTGATAACTTATGCAATCTAAGTTGTAGTTATTGTAATCCTGAGTTTAGTACAACATGGGCAAATGATATTAAAACAAATGGCATTTATAAAGATATGAAAACAGCTGGCGGAGGTGCATATCAGAATGATGGTGATCATGCATACAGCTTTGGACTAAAAGGCGGCGACGGCAACTTGTTTACCAAAGCATTTTTTAAATGGTTTGATGATGGACTCAAAGAAGATCTTCAAGAGCTGAGAGTTACAGGAGGTGAACCTACTCGTAGCCCTGACTTTTGGAAGCTAGTAGACAAATGCGAAGGCGAAAAATTTAATTTTGCAATAAACAGTAATCTAATACTTGAAGATAAGATGATGGATAAACTAATTGACGCAAGCAAAAAGTTTCAAGTATTTGACTTATATACCAGTTGTGAAACAGCAGGTAAACATGCAGAACTAATAAGGCATGGATTTAAATATAATACATGGAAACGTAATCTAGTACGTTTTGCAAAAGAAGGTGCATATAGACACATTAGTATAATGATGACAATAAGCAATCTAACGCTGTTTAGTATTACTGATTTCTTTGATGATATTATTGATCTAAAAAGAGAATTTAGCAATAAAGCATTGTTTCATATGACATTGAATATTTTACGTTTTCCTAGTTTTCAAAGCGTTACATTATTACCAGATTATATTAAACAAGAACGTATAGAACATTTGTCTATGTGGTTAGAAGCTTTTGGAAGTTTTCTTACAGATAGTGAGAAAGCACACATACAAAGACTTATTTCATACTTACAAAAAATTGATAGAGCATTAGAAGATACCGATTCAGTAGAAGATAAACAAGCAGACTTTGTTAATTTTTTCACCAGTTATACCAAGCGTAGAAATCTAGACATTGTTAAAACAATAGACAATCCAGGATTCACACAATGGTGGGAGGAAATGAATGCAGAAAGGGCCTAATAAAGATCCAAGCAAAAGTTTTTGTATTATACCTTGGATACACATGAATACCTGGCCTAATGGTAGTGTATTTCAATGTTGTATTACTGATTATAGAAATGTAATAGGTGATCTTAAAAAGAATACACTAAAGGAAGTTTTCAATAATGATTACATGCGTAATCTGAGACAAGAGTTACTAAATGGAGACTTTCCAGAAAGTTGCAAAAAATGTTATGAACAAGAAGAAATGGGAATAACTAGTTTTAGGCAAAACGCAAACTTCACTTTCAACAAACATATAGCTAACATTGATAGCATGACAGATGACACAGGTCATGTTGAAGATATGAAACTTCACTATTGGGATTTTAGGTTTAGTAATCTCTGTAATATGAAGTGTAGAATGTGTGGAGGTCATCTTAGTAGTTTGTGGAATGCAGACGAACTTGCTGTATATGGAGAAGCAAGTGAATCAGCTCCTGGTGGTGTTGTAAACACAAGAGATTTAAGTATTGATAATCTGTATGAGTTATTAGACCAACACATAGAACATGTAGAAGAAATTTACTTTGCTGGTGGTGAACCTCTAATAATGGAAGAACATTATTATATAATAGAAAAGTTGATAGAAGAAAAGCGTACTGATGTAAAACTAAGATACAATACAAACCTGCTCAAGTTAAACTATAAGAAATGGGATAACATTGAACTATGGAAACATTTTGATAGTGTAAATGTTATTGCAAGTTTGGATGCTATGGACACTCGAGGAGAGTACATACGAAAAGGAACAGTTTGGAGCACCATTGAGAAGAACGTCGATAGGATAAGTCAAGAAGATATTATGTTTAATATTTCACCAACTATCAATTTGTTTAATGTAAAAACAACGCCAAAATTTGTAGATTGGTTGCGTGGCAAAGGTCTACATATGGGTAAAATACATTTAAACAATGTGTTGACAAATCCACAATGGTATCATGTAAATGCTCTATTAGACAGTGATAAACAAGAAATTAAAGAATCATTTGAACAACACATCAACAGTATTGCCAATGTAAACGAAAGACAAGATCTTAAAAACAAATATGATAGTATATCCAGCTATTTGAAAAATGACATGGATGACAAACAACTTAATTTTGTAAGAGCAAAGTTTTGTCAAGTCACAGATATGTTAGACAAACATAGAAAAGAAAGTTTTGTTGATACGTTTCCAGAGTTACAAAATTTTTACCAAGAGGCAAAGCAACAATACGACAAGCAATGGACAACACTATGACATTGAGTGAAACATTTTGCGTTTTACCTTGGTTACATCTACACTTTCATCCAAATGGTCAAGTGCATCATTGTTGTCTTGGTAATAAAGATAATCCAATGGGCTATCTAATTGAAGGTAGTCCTGAAGAAATTATTAACAATGATAATTTTAAAAACCTAAGACTACAACTTTTAAATAATCAAAAGCCTAAAAGTTGTATGAGATGTTTTGAAAGAGAACAACACAATGCAATAAGCATGAGGCAACATCATAATGAATTTTTTGAAAAACATATACCACAATTACTTGATGACACTAACCAAGATGGAAGTTTAAAAAAAGTAAACTTTAAATATTGGGATTTTAGATTTAGTAATTTGTGTAACATGAAGTGTAGAATGTGTGGTAGTACGTTCAGCAACCTATGGTTTGATGACGAAGTTGAATTGCATAAAAGAGGACATGGAGTAGTAAGTGTTCCTAAAAGATTAGTTAATAGTCAAGAATATTCTGATGTTGATTTGAAAGCATGGGTTGATAGTAAAATTGAAGATGTTGAATATTGTTACTTTGCTGGTGGTGAGCCATTGATTATGGAAGAACACTATTATATTTTAAAAAGACTAATTGATGCTAAAAGATTTGATGTAAAAATAAGATACAATAGTAATTTACTTAAATTAAAGTTCAAAGACTTTGATTTAGTTGACATGTGGAAGCATTTCGACCTTGTACAAATGAATGCAAGTATAGATGACATAGGACATAGGGCAGAATATATACGCAAAGGAACCAAATGGCATGAGATAGAAAATAATATCAAAAGATTGCGTGATACAAATGTTAAGCTAATGATAGAATGTACTACCCAAGCTATGAATGTAATGACTTTACCCGAACTGTTCCAAAGATTAGATGAGATTGGTGTGCCTCCATTTAGGGTATTGCTTCATAATTTACTACAGTTTCCAAGAAGTTTTACAGTTAAAATATTAAGTGATGATCTCAAAAAACAAACAGAGCAAAAATTTTG
>CEQD01133951.1_pt1 | contig 14969 bp, 15 predicted proteins | sample 530511 | NCBI WGS metagenome assembly CEQD01 (sample SAMEA2620230, study PRJEB7988) | marine metagenome | biome: marine biome (ENVO:00000447); feature: surface water layer (ENVO:00002042); material: "saline water (ENVO:00002010), including plankton (ENVO:xxxxxxxx)" | depth 5 m | reverse complement strand
AATGAAAGTAACTATAAGGAATTAAATTCACCAGAGGATGCTATTAATTTTATGAGTTTTCAGAGAGATGCTATACTAGCAACGCGAGACATCCTTTCAAATGATAAAAGTCTAATAGGATTTGTTGGGGGTCCTTGGACAGTTCTCTCTTATGGTCTTGGTTTAAATAAAGGTAATAAATATAAAGGAAATTTTTCTAATAGCTTTGTTTTCAAAGTTCTATCTGAAAAGATTATACCCCTAATAAAAAATAACATTGAACTTCAATTGAAAGCGGGAGCTGAAATCGTAATGATATTTGATACAGATGCAAAAAGTATTTCAAATGAAGAAGATTATAAAAATTATTCGGATTATTTATTTAAAGAAATAATAACTAAGTTTCCAAAAAAAATTGGTTATTATTCAAAATCGCCATTCGATAATAAACTTTTTGTCGATGACTTGAGTAGCAATGATAGTTTTTTAGCTGGTTTGGGCGTTGATCATCACTTATCTATGTCTCATTGGTTTAAAAGAATAAAAAGTGGCTTTATTCAAGGTAATTTTAATCAGGGGAGTATGGCTAAAAACCATGAAGATTTTAAAAAAGATTTTGATAAATATGTTGATCATTTGAAGATTATCGATGAAAAAGATAGGCTTGGTTGGGTATGTGGTTTAGGGCATGGCATCCTTAAAGAAACACCAGAAGAAAATGTTCATTATTTTATTGAAAATATTAGAAAAATTTTTAGTTAAATAAGGTTTTGATTTGTTAATAGAAGAAAAAAAAGATTTGGCAAGTTCATGGTTTAGAGACCTTCGTGACCGGTTTTGTCATGAGTTTGAAAGCATTGATAATACAACTTTCCAAAGAAAGAAATGGAGTCACTCTGGAAGTGGAGGTGGTGAAATTAGTATTATGAAGGGTGATATTTTCGAAAAAGTAGGTGTTAATATTTCCACTGTTAGTGGTGAATTTAAAGAAGATTATAGAAGTAATATTTCAGGCACAGAGCAATCACCTCAATATTGGGCAAGTGGGTTAAGTATTGTAGCGCATATGAAATCACCCTTTGTACCAGCTTTCCATTTTAATACGCGCTTTATAGTTACTGGAAAAAGCTGGTTCGGGGGAGGCGCAGATATGACACCAACTTACATATATGATGATGATACTGAGGATTTTCATAGTTCATTAAGAAATGTTTGTGATAAATATAATGAAAATTACTACCAGGATTTTAAAAAAAATTGTGCCGAATACTTCTTCTTACCCCATAGAGGAGAGGAAAGGGGTGTTGGAGGTATCTTTTTTGATCATCATAATACCAATGACTGGAATAATGATTTTTCATTTGTGAAAGATGTAGGAATATCCTTTCTCAAGGTTGTTCCTAAAATAATCAATAAAAGAAAAAATAAGAAATGGACAAGATTAGAAAAAAATGAGCAATTGCTGAAAAGGGGAAGGTATGTTGAGTTTAATTTATTATGGGATAGAGGAACTCAATTTGGAATTAAAACTGGTGGTAATACAGATGCTATTTTAATGTCAATGCCTCCTGATGCACGTTGGGAATAAAATATGTTTTACTCTTTTTTTGAAGCTATACATATAATTTCAGTCATAGCCTGGATGGCAGGTTTGTTGTACTTACCAAGATTGTTTGTGTATCATTCCGATAATTTAATCAAAAAGAATGATGATACAATTAATACATTTAAAATCATGGAGTATAAACTTTATCGTTTTATTATGAATCCTGCTGTTGCATTAGTTTGGATAACTGGATTAATACTGTTTTATCATAATGGTTTTCAATTATGGTTGATGTTAAAAATTCTATTTGTATTCTTAATGACACTATTTCATATATACTTAGGACAATGTTTAAAGAAATTTGCATATGACGAAAACAATCATTCATCAAGATTTTTTAGAATTATAAATGAGGCTCCTACAATATTAATGATAGTTATTGTTTTTCTTGTGGTGTTTAAACCTCAGTGATTGTTATTTATGGCGTGCCAAATTTTGTTTGGTGTAGCTGGCATATCAAAATCATTAACACCTTTTTCTTTTAAGGCATTAAGTATTGCATGTATAACAGCCGGAGGAGCAGCAATTGCTCCAGCTTCACCGCAACCCTTTACACCTAAACCATGTACACATGGTGTTACTTCTGTTTCCACTATCATATTTGGAATATTATCTGCCCTTGGCATCGTATAATCCATAAATGACCCATTAATTAATTGCGCAGTATTTTCTTCATAAATACAGTTTTCAAATAAAGCTTGACCAATTCCTTGAGCAACACCGCCATGAACCTGACCTTCAACTATCATTGGGTTCATCACAATACCAAAGTCATCAGAAACACAATAATTAACAATGTCAATTTGACCTGTCTCGGGATCTATTTCAATTTCACATATGTGAGCTCCAGCAGGGTAAGTAAGATTTGGCGGATCATAGAACGAAGTCTCTTCTAAACCTGGCTCTAAAGTTTCTATTGGATAGTTTCCAGGAACATATGCTGCTCCAACTACATCAGAAAACGCTATAAATTTATTTGAGTTTGATACAGAAAATTCTCCATCCTTAAATGTTATTTCATCATAAGAAGTATCTAGTAGATGGGCTGCTATTTTCTTGCCTTTGTCGATAATTTTATCAATTGAACGCATTAGAGCAGGACCACCAACTGCAAGTGAACGTGAGCCAACAGTACCAACACCAAAAGGTACTCTACCTGTATCGCCGTGGACTACATCAATGGAGTCAAATGCTACTCCAAGTTTTTCATGAACGATTTGAGCAAAAACAGTTTCATGCCCCTGTCCATGTGAGTGGGAACCAGTAAATACTGTAACAGATCCGGTGGGATTAATTCTTACAGTTGAAGACTCATAATATCCACCCCTTCCTCCAGCTTCTAATGTAAGTTTAGAAGGAGCCACACCGCAAGCTTCGATATAACATGAAATCCCTAATCCTCTTAACTTACCATTATCTTGAGATTGTTTTTTTCTTTCTTCAAATTCATTATAATTTATACTTTTCAAAGCTGAATTAAGTGTGGCTTCATAATCACCGCTATCGTAAGTAAGAGTTCCTGGAGAATTATAAGGAAATTGGTCTGGTTGAATGAAATTTATTTTTCTTAATTCAATTGAGTCTATGCCTGTTACCTCTGCGGCTGCTTCAACAAGTCGTTCTGTAACATATGTTGCCTCAGGTCTACCAGCTCCTCTATATGCATCAACTGGAACAGTATTAGTGAACACACCTCGAACATTGCAATAAAAGTTTGGAGTTTTATAGGGACCAGGTATTAAAGGGCCATAAAAAAAAGTTGGGATTGCAGGACCTGACCCAGATAAATATCCACCGAGTGCTGCAACAGTATTTACACGCATAGCTAAAAAATTTCCTTCACTATCAATTGCCACCTCAGCTTTAGTAATATGATCCCTTCCATGTCTATCACTTATAAATGCTTCGCTTCTTTCAGCTGTCCATTTTATTGGCCTATTAAGTTTTTGTGATGCCCATGTTACGATCGACTCCTCAGCATAGTGAAAAGCTTTTGAACCAAACCCACCCCCAACATCAGGGGAGATAACCCTTACTTTTTGTTCTTCTAATCCTAATACACCACATACAAGCATTCTTATAATATGAGGTAATTGAGTTGTAGTATAAAGTGTATACTCATCCTTACCTTTATCATATGAACCGATATACGATCTAGGTTCCATTGCATTTGGTACAAGTCTGTTGTTAAGTAGTTCAATTGAAGCAGTAAAAGTAGCATCATTAAAGGCTTTATCAGTCATCTCTTTATCACCCAATTCCCAATCGAAGCATTGATTGTTTGGAATATTATCCCAAATCAAATTGCTATTTGCATTCAATGCTTTTTCAGGTGAAACCACAGCTTCAAGTTCTTCATAGTCATATTGTATATATTCACTTGCATCTTTTGCTTGATTTATTGATTCAGCAATAACAACAGCAATTATTTCACCAACAAACCTGATTTTTTCCTGCGCAAATAATGGCCAAGGTGGTTCGGCCATTGGTGGTGTTCCAGTTCTTGTTGGTGTCTCCCAACCACATGGAAGAAATGCATCAGTGTCTCTCCCACAGTAGATTGCATGAACGCCCTCACATTTTAATGCTTGATCAATATTTATTGAATTTAATTTAGCATGTGCAACTGGTGACCTAAGGAAATAAGCATATAACTGATGAGGTAATGAAATGTCATCAGTATAATTTCCTCTTCCAGTTATAAAACGAAAATCTTCTTTTCTTTTTACAGATTGACCCATACCTTTTTCTAGCATTTTTAAAACCTTTAAAATTTTCTATTATTAGTAATTATTTAACAAAATTACCTGTATAATAACATACAAATTTTTATAGGGATATAATGGATCTTGGTATTAAAAATAAAATTGCCCTTGTTACAGCAGCTAGTCAGGGTTTGGGAAAAGCTTCCGCGATTGAACTTGCAAAAGAGGGCGCAAAATTAATTATTTGTTCAAGAAATAAAGACAAAATCAAACAAACTGCTCATGAAATTAGTGATTCATTTGGTGTAGATGTTTTACCAGTCAAAGCTGATTTAGATAAAATTGAAGATATAGAAAACTTGTTTGAAGAAATTTATAAAAATTTCAATACAGTTGATATTCTTGTGAATAATACTGGAGGACCAAAAGCAGGTTTTTTTGATGATCTTTCTGACGAAGATTGGTTAAAAACATTCGAGTCAACATTTTTGTCTGCAATTAGAGTAACAAGAAAAACCTTACCACTTATGAAAAAAAATAAATGGGGAAGAATAATCAATATTAGTTCTGTATCAGCAAAACAGCCAATAGATAATCTTATGTTGTCAAATGGAGTAAGAATGTCTATTCATGGTTGGGCAAAGACATTATCTAATCAAGTAGCGGCAGATAATATATTAATTAATAATGTTTGCCCTGGTTTTACTTATACAGAACGAGTTGATGAACTTATCAAATCACAAGCAGAAAATTCAAATTCTTCGCATGAAGAAATTGTAAGGAAAATTGCAAATGACATACCGGCTAAAAGAGTTGGTCAAGCTATAGAGCTAGCAGCTTTAGTAGCATTTTTAGCATCTGAAAATGCAAGCTATATAACGGGTCAATCAATTGCTGTCGATGGCGGCATATCTAATCTCCCAATTTAGTTATGCATCAGTAATACCTAGTCCTAAGCCTCCATCGACATCAAGTATTGATCCCGTTGTCCATTTAGCATTAATTAAATATTCCACCGCTTCCGCAATATCCTCTGGAGTACCTATCTCACCTAAAGCATGAATTTTTGCCATTGAGTTAAGACGCTTTTTAGCTTGCTCATCATCGAATAATCCAGCTCTTTGATTAATTTCTGTAAATACAGCCCCAGGCACAACACAATTAACTCTTATTTTGTCCTTTCCTAACTCAGCTGCAAGAACCCTTGTAAGAGTTTCTAAGGCACCTTTTGTTGCGGCATATGGTGAGGCACCTGGAAATGCTCGGCGATTATGTACTGAGCCAATAAAAATATTTACTCCTTCTGTTTTCTTTAAATATTTTTTTGCTTTTCCTAAAAGCAGCATCCCAGAAATTACATTTGAGTTAAAAATATCAATTAATTTACTCTCTTCAAGTTCATCAATATTACCCCTATACATATTTCCTGCATTGTTAATGAGTACATCAATTTTTTTTCCATGTTCTAACGTTTGTTTAATAATGTTATTTCTATCATTTTCGTTTGTAACATCTGCTACTACTCCAATAGAGTTAGTATTCAATTTTTTAACTGCCTCATCTATTTTCTCTTTTCTTCTTCCACAAATTGTTACTAGCGCCCCTTTTTCTGAAAACCTCTTAGCCATTGATAATCCTAAACCAGAACCACCACCTGTTATCAAAATTGATTTCTTTTTAAAACTATCCAATTTCTTTAATCCCTATCTTCAAGCCAATTTATAGATTTTTTAATTATTTTAATAAAATTTTCATTTTCTATCGATTTACTGTCATGACCAAGAGCGTTGTAGACAACTCTTCCCTTTCCAAATTTATATGTCCATCCTATAATTTGTTCCTCATTCGTTTCTTTTGTTAAACCTTTGAGGAATGGTCGAGATGTTTTTTCAAGTTCAAGATGATGATAAATTTCATCATTTATTTCAAAATTTTCTATTTTATTTGAAATTTCATTATTATTAATGGCCGATATTTCAACTAGTCCTTGCGGTGGATGAAATGTTTTATTCCAAACCCACTTACCTCCTATAATCTTTTTATAATCAGTCCAATCGTCGAAACAAATAGAACTTGTGTGGAAGGCAATTATAGAGCCACCATTTTTAAGATAATTCTTTAGGTATTCTTGTCCTTTCTTTGAAAGACTAAACTGCCATTCATCACGGAATGGTATATATTTTTCATGGTTTAGCATTCGCCATCTCAAAAAATTCAGAGTTAATAAGTCAAAGCTATGAAGTTGGCTAAACCCTCTCTCAATATTTGTAGTTATTTCAGAAATATATTCCATTTCAGACAGAATATTTGATAAAGAATTAGAAGTTTCTTCGAATGGGTGAAATATTCCGCCAGTAACTATTAAATTTTTTTTCATTAATCTCTTGGTAATTGCCCTAAAACACTATTGATAACTCCACCATCAACTACTAAGTTATGTCCGTTGATATATGATGCATTATCTGATGCAAGAAAAAGAACAGCATTAGCTATATCCTCAGCTTCACCAAGTTTCTTAATTGGTACTGCATTACCCCTTAATTCCCTTACTTTATTAACAGCATATATTGGTTTTGACATTCCAGCATCAATAAATCCAGGAGCGATTGAATTGGTTCTTATCCCGTAAGGCCCCCATTCAATAGACATTTGCTGGGTCAATGACACAATCCCTGCTTTGGCTGGAGGATATCCACCAGTACCAGGGCCAGGATGAATACCATTAATTGATGACATATTAATAATACATCCTGATTTTTTTTTGATCATTGCCTCTATAGATAATCTTGAAACTAAATAAGAGCCTACGAGACTTACATCAACGCTTTTTTTAAAATCTTTAATACTCTGTTCTTCAAGGTTACCGAAAATTACAATTCCGGCGTTATTTACGATTAAGTCAGGTGTTTTATTAAATGTTTTTAGCGCATTTTTTATTGATTCCTCATTTGTGACATCTCCCTCAATAGGAATACTGTTATGGATTTTTTTACTCTCTTTGATCAGATTTTCTTTATCAATATCTATCATGCCAACATAATAGTTATTTTCAGTTAATTTTTTTGAAATCTCCAACCCAATTCCATTACTTGCCCCTGTAACGATTGCATTTTTCATTGTTTTTCTCCAAAAATTATAGGGTATTTCCCCCAATTAGGTCTCTCTGTTTTTATGTCCCATTCTGGTTCACAGTCAGGATCATTCTGAACATTATGCTCAAATAGTTTTTTTATCAATAAAGTTACAACACCATACTGATGATTTAGAGGATCTGTTTCTTTATCTGGAATAACTCCACCATCCAAATCTCTACCAAAACACATATGCAGTCCTATACCAAAAGTTAATCCCCATAAGTTTTGTTTCGTTTTTATTAATCTATCAGGATTAAATTTATTAGCATCTTTTCCAAAAATATTAATATCACGATTTGCAGAATATAAATCCATAATGAGTAAGTCATCTTTTTCTAAAAAAATATTTTTATTTATTTTTATAGGACATGTTGATTTTCTCCAAGCAACAGGGCTAGCAGGGTGTAGCCTCATACTTTCGTGGACACATTTTTGAAGAAAAATAGGATTATTTTTAATCTTACTTAGTTTTTTATTATCCTCATTTATCCAATTTGAAATTTCATGAAATGCATGTGTCATAGAGTTCGCGGTACTATGTGAACCAGCTTGAAGATAAAAAGCAATTTCTTTTTTTATAATATTATTATTAAGTTTTATATTATCTTCATTTAATAAAAGAACAGTAAGTACATCACGTGGGAGGGTGTTTTTTGTAATCTCTCCATTTTTATAGGCTGCAATCAATTTTAACCTTCTGTCAATTGAAGGCTTTAGAAAATCTTTTTGAAAAATATCTAAGGCTTCTAGGACTTCTTTTTCCACAACACTCTTCTTTCTTTTTGAATGTACTAGAGTTGCTCCTTCACTAAATTTTTTTACAAGTTTTAAAAGCTTATTAGTCTCATTTGTTGTTTTTTTTACTCTGTCTATTCCTGCAAAGTCTGCAGTTAGATTAATGGTAATTCGATAACCAAAGTCAATTAAATCAGCTCTGTTTAATTTTAAAAATGGTCCAAATGTCTCATCTAATGTTTTTGGGAAAAGCTCTTTTTCATAATATTTAAAAAACTCTCTTTGAAAAACCTTATGTTCTAATTTCCTTCTTTTATGGTGTTCTTCGCCGTGCAAAGTAAGAAGGACACCATCCATGATAACTTTACCCTCGTCGTAAAGAGCTTGTTTTAAATTTCTATTTACCAAAGCCTTTTTAATAGTCTCATAGTCCGATATTTTGAATTGGGCCAAACTTGAGACTCTCTATCTATCAAAAACTACAGGATAATATCCCCAATTTGGTCTTTTCGTTTTTTCATCCATTTTAGGTGGATCATCAGGATTAGGCTTAGCTTTATTTTCAAATAATTTTTTTAGAATTAATGTTACTGTGCCATAGTGATGATCTTCAGGATTTGTATCTTCTTTCGGTACAACTCCTGCAGCTAAATTCCTGCCAATGCAAGAATGCATGCCTAAACCAAAAGAAAGTCCATATGTATTTTGTCCACTAGGAGCTTTTCTGAAAGGATTGAATTGTTTTGCATCTTCACCAAACATTTCTTCATCTCTGTTACATGTGTATAAATCTACAATGATTTTATCACCTTCTTTAGCCTCTTTATTATTTGGAAGTTGAACTGGGCATGTTGGTTTTCTCCATGCAACAGGACTTGATGGATGAAGTCTAGTGCTTTCGTGTGCTGCTTTTTGAATAAATATAGGGTCATAAATACAATTTTTTTTATCTGGATTTTTTTCAGTCCAAATTGTTATTTCATGGAATGTATGTACTAAAGAATGAATAGATGTTTGTGCACCAGCCAACAAATAAAAAGCAATTTCTCTCATCAAAACATCATAAGGTAATTTAAGGGTTTCTTGGTTGACCAATAAGGCAGTTAATATATCTTTAGGTAGTTCATCTTCTTGATTTTTTTTAATTAAACTTTCTCTTCTTTTTATTGAGGGACCTAAAAATCTCTCTTCGAATTCTTTTAATGCGATTTTAATTTCTTGTTTTACTTCATCTCTATCTCTCGTTGAGTGCGCCAATGTTGCCCCTGAGGCAAATATTTTTAGTAATTTTATTAATGCTTCTGTTTCTTCCGGGGTTTTTTTTGGCCTATCCACACCTGAGAAATCTGCGGTCAGATTGAGTAAAACGCGAAATCCAAAGTCAACTAAATCCATTTTTCCTTTTTTTAAAAATGGCTGTATGGTTTGCTCCAATGTTTTTGGATAAATTTTATCTTCGTAAAGCCTAAAAATTTCGCGAGAGAAAATCTTATTTTCAACTTTTCTTCTTTTTTTGTGCTCCTCACCATGAAGACAAACTAAAACTTGGTCCATAATAATTTCACCTTCATCATATAATGCTTGCATAAGATTTTTTTCCCGATAAATCTTGATAGCATCTTCATATTTGGTGAAACTAAATTCTTTCATTTATTTATTATGAGCAACTGCCTGAGTTAAAATTCCATCAGAATAAGGTGATAGTCTCCAACCTTGAGGAGGGGTTATTTCCTTTTTTTTGTCATCTCTATTTATTTCTTTGCCATCGAGAAATATGTGAGAAATTCTTGCTTTATCGCCTAAGATCGTAATGTCTTCAAGAGGATTACCATCAATTATTAAAATATCTGCGAACATACCTTCTTTTAAAGTTCCTAACTTATCTTCCATTTTAACAGATCTTGAAGCATTTTTTGTAGCACAGGTTATTGCTTCTAGATTTGTCATACCAATATCTTTAGTAAATACTTCTAATTCTCTGTAATGCCATTCACCGTAAGGTGTAATTGAAAAGCCACTCTCCGTTCCACATAGAAGAGGAACTTGTGCATCATGTATTTTTTTAAATATTTCCGCATTATCTTCGATTTCTTTTTTAAAGATCTGGCGATAATCTTCAGAAGCACCGATCGCCTCACCATAATCTGCGAGATTTGCTTGAAAAGTGAATGTAGGAACAATTGGTGTTTTTGTTTCACATACTAGATCAATTGCTTCCTCATCCATAAATGTTGCATGCAAAATCATATCCATACCTGCTTTGATACTATCTTTAACACCTTTAGCATTTCTCACATGCCCTACAACAGGAATACCCAAATCATGCGCTAAATCACAAACCAATTTTAACTCATCAAAAGACCAAACAGAGATCTCACCTTCTTCTCTTTGATTTGGAATTAATCCAGTAACATGGACTTTTATCCAATCAACACCATTCTTAATTTGTCTTCTTACTTCTTTTACTATGTCATCTTTATTTTGAACAACTTTTGCATAACCTCTTAAGCCTTCATCAGGAATAAGTCTACCAGCTGTACCACCTACTGATGTCAATAATGCATTACCACCTACAGACATTCTTGGTCCTTCAACATATCCACTTTTAATTGCATCTCTTAAATCTACACCAATACTATGCAAGCTGTCGGGATCACAGAAGCTTGTTACTCCTGCTTGTAACACTTTGTTCGCATTATGAGCAGCTATTATCGCTGATAGAGCTTCTCTCCTATGAAAAAATAATTCATCATTGGATGAAGGTTCATCAAATGTTACATGAATATGGGCATCAATTAGTCCAGGCATTATTGTTTTACCAGTAGCATCCAATTTAGTTACATCATTAGAGTCAGCAAATTTATCAGCATCTAACCCTGTTGCGCTAATACTACATTTATCGATTAGTATCGATTTTTTCTCTGGTTCAGCCCCTGTACCATCGATTACAATTCCATTTTGTATAAGCGTCTTTTCTTCCATTTTTTAACCTCTGATGCAATAAAACAACATTAATATAATAACAATATTAAACATTTTAAGCGATAATAATTTAATAAAGCTTATAATAAGCTATAAATATACAAAAAAGGCAAATAACGCTATGATAAATTTTGAGCAGCCCAAATCAACTGGTCTATTAAGATCTTTACTCCTTTTTATTCTGATACTTTTCGGGTTTTGGATATTAAATGACCAAGGTTTGGTTGACATCGTTTTAGAGGGTGACAAAAGCCATATATCAAAAGCGATTGGTGTTTTATGGTTTTTAACATCAATTTATTGGATCTATTTATTGAGACATATCTACCTAGAAAGATTAATTTTAGCAGGTAACAAAAAAAATCAAGAAAGTTTTAACATTAATCGTTATTTAGTTTCTTTAAGAGATGGGGGTGATAAAGAGTTACTTCTTCAAGTTTTTGAAGCAGAGTATGCAAAAAAATTAAGCTTTGGTTGGATGGCAGCTGATATTTCTCTGAAGCTAGGTTTGTTAGGAACAGTTATAGGGTTTATCTTAATGTTACAACCTATATCTGGACTTAATGATACATCGCCAGAAGAGTTAAAACTTGCTTTATCATCAATGAGCGCAGGTATGGCAGTTGCTTTATACACAACTCTAACTGGATTAATTTCAAGTATTTTGTTGCGTATTCAATTTCAAATGATAACTGCAAATGTTGCTACATTAATTAATCAAATGTCTTTTTATCAGGATAAAAAAATTGAGTAATAAGATAATTTTTACTGAAGATAGCAGTGGAGATGCGTTTACTGATTTATTATTCAATGCTCTTCTTGGTTTCGCTTTTATGTTTTTCATTTCCTTTGCGTTAATTCAAAAACCTCTCAAAGATGGAAATCTTGAGTCAAAAGCAGAATTTATAATTTCAGTTGAGTGGGAAGATTATCATCCTGATGATGTTGATTTGATAGTTGAAGATCCTAGAGGAAATATAGTTTATTTCCAAAATAAAGAAGTTGGATTAATGCATCTTGATAGAGATGATAGAGGAACTATTGCTGATAGAATAATAATTGATGGAAAAAATATAGAAAACCCAGCGAATCAAGAGATTGTTACTATACGGGGTTATATGGCTGGCGAATATGTAGTAAACCTTTTACATTACAAAGCTAATTTTGTTGTCCCATTAAAAATAAAAGTAAAAATTGAAAAAATAAATCCAAGGGTACAAACTATATATTTTGGTGATCATTTTTTAACTAAAACAGGACACGAACTAACTGCTGTACGTTTTTTTCTTGATGAAAAAGGAAAAATTAAAGATTTAAATTTTCAGGAAAAACTTTTGATAACTAACAATAGCGTTCTTAAACAATGAATTCATACTCAATTTCATTGGCTATTTTTTTTGCGCTTTCCTTTTCATTTTTACTGGTATTTGTTTTTTATAGCCGTTTAAGATTATCAATTAAAATAGGGCTAATTATTATCGCTTTTTTTCTTTTTATTTTATCATATGGATTAATCGACAATATGCTTGGAAAACCAAGGATTACTCAATTAGAGTTTGTTGAAGGAGAAAGCTTTATTTATTTATCACATGATTGTATTGAGCCAGACAAAATTAACAATTCAAGTGGTAAAATGTATATATTTTATCGGAAAGAAGAGGGCGATTTTTTTAGTGAAACACCAGAATTAAGTGAGTTCCCATATGATAGAAGATATTGTGAAGCATTCGCTGAAGCTAGAAAATATCAAATATATAAATTTGAAAAAGCAAATTCAGAAGAATTGAATAATCTTAATGAAAATGGACTTGAAAAGAAATTACAAGCGGTAGAGAAATATTATTCGGTAGATGATAAATGGATGCTTGAAGTGATTGAAATACCAAAAAATAATCTTCCACCAAAAGATTAATCATTACTTGGCTGCAATTTTACTATTTTTCAAGGTTTTTCAAGGATTTCTATTTCTTTGGTAATATTATTTTCAGAATTGACGGTTATTTTATAGAAAATAAGTATAACTATGGTTAACACTGCAACTACATTAATTATAGTAGCTGTTCTTCTGTCTAAAGTTGGATGACCCATAAAAATACTCCTTTTAATATCCTTATATACCAAGTGTTAGTAAATATTATATTACTCAAAAATTTGATGCAATAAATTCTCTATTTAGTAAATCTTCTTCTGTTTTTCCATAAAGTAATTCATTACCATTAAGTTCTTTTACAGAACCACCTGCAGCTTGTAAAATTGCTTGACCCGCAGCAGTGTCCCATTCACGAGTTGGTCCATATCTTGGGTAGATATCTACTGAGCCATTCGCAATCAAACAAAATTTTAGTGAAGATCCACAAACTTTTTTATTAATAATTTTATTTTTTTGTATATATCTTTCTGTCTTATAATTGTTATGCGATCTACTTGTTACAATTGTAAGTTCTGAACTTCTATTAGATACCTGTATTTTTTTTGAGTTTTTGAAGACAATATCCTTTTCCTCATCTTCAATATCTATCTGATATGAATTTTGTTTAATATCAGTGTAAAATAAGATTTTTTTTGCAGGAGCATAAATTACACCTAATTTAGCTTTATTTTTAATTATTAAGGCTATATTAACAGTAAACTCGTCTTTTTTTTCAATAAATTCTTTTGTTCCATCTAATGGATCAATTAGAAAAAAAATATCATCTAATTTGTTTAATTTTTTATCAATATAACTTTCTTCAGAAATAAGCATAATTTCTGGAAATTTATTAGATAGTTCATTACAGATTAATTTATCTGCAAGCTTATCTGCTTCCGTGACAGGTGATGAGTCAGGTTTTTCTTCAAATACTATTTTTTCAGAATAAAATTTCATTATTTCCCTTCCAGCTTTAAGGGATAATGGAATCATAACATTTATTATTTTTTTTAAATCATTCATTTAAGTTATTAAATATTTATAACATAATTCAAATCAATAAATATTTAAATTTGTTGAACTATTGAAGTATACTGATTAATAAGAAGTTTGTTTTGAGAATGACAATGTTACCAAGAATTGATTTAGATATTGAAGGTATACCTAAAGAAACAAAAGTAGTTGTGGCAATGAGTGGTGGTGTGGACTCCTCAGTTGCAGCTGCATTAGTTAAAAACGCTGGATATGCTGTTATTGGAATAACCCTTAAATTATATGATACAGGATTAACCCCTGGTAAAAGGGGAAGTTGTTGTGCTGGACAAGATATTCAAGATGCTAGAAAAGTTGCAGCAGATTTAGAAATACCTCATTATGTTTTGAATTATGAGGATATCTTTAAAGAAAAAGTAATTAATAGTTTCTCAGAGTCTTATAAAAAAGGAGAAACTCCTATTCCATGTGTTTTATGTAATGAAAGAGTTAAATTTGATGATTTGTTTGAAGCAGCAAAAGGATTAAATGCGAAAGCTCTAGTTACTGGTCACTATATTATTACAGAAACTGTAAATGACTCTCGTCAGATGTATAGAGCAAAAGATGCAGAAAAAGATCAAAGTTATTTTCTTTTTAAAACTACAAAGAAACAATTAGATTTTTTAAGATTTCCTCTAGGTTGTTTTAATAAATCTGAAATAAGAGGATTTGCTGAGCAAATTGGTTTAACTGTTTCAGATAAACCTGATAGCCAGGATATATGTTTTGTTCCACAAGGAAAGTATACGGATGTTTTAAAAAAAATTGATCCAAAAAATCTTAAACCAGGTCATTTTAAGTCGATTGATGGGTCTATAATTGGTACTCATGAGGGTATAGTAAATTTTACGATAGGACAAAGAAAAGGCCTTGGAGTTGCAGCA
>CEQD01136288.1_pt1 | contig 15678 bp, 23 predicted proteins | sample 530511 | NCBI WGS metagenome assembly CEQD01 (sample SAMEA2620230, study PRJEB7988) | marine metagenome | biome: marine biome (ENVO:00000447); feature: surface water layer (ENVO:00002042); material: "saline water (ENVO:00002010), including plankton (ENVO:xxxxxxxx)" | depth 5 m | reverse complement strand
CCACAAGAATTGAGGCATTAAAAACATTGAAACGATTACACAAGAAATATGCTCCAAAAGACATGGGGGATGGCACTCAAACTGTAAGCAGTTCAGAACCACCCCCGCCACCCGGTTTTGTTCCTGTACAATAATTCCTTAGAGGATTTTTAATGTCTGATAGATTAGTTTTCAATCCTGACACGCAGAAAGCTATGCGCCTACAGGATAATAAGTGGGTTGATACGCCTGTCGTAGTGAACCCGCAAAACGGTGAGGTCCGGGCGTGGGATGGCACAAACTATACTACAGTTGTTAAAGGCGATACCGCTAACCCAGTAGGGCAAGTCGTGCGCAAGGCTGAAATGGTTGCCCGGGGCATGACAGATAATGCGTTTGATTATGCTGAGGCATTGCCTAAGTTGGCTGAGCGCGGCCTTGATGCGTTAGGTCTGCCAAAAACTGGCATCCGTATTAATCCTAGAGAAGCATATCGCAAGATCGGCGCTATGTTATCCAATCCATTTCAAGCAGCGTTAGAAATGGCTGGTGTAGATCTTGGCCCAGAGAGCACGACTAAAGGCGACCAGATCGCTTATGAAGGTGGTCGTGGCATGACAGACGCCCTTGCATTCATGTTGCCAGCTGCGACAGCTGCTAAGGTTGCAAAAGGTGGTACAACGACACAGAAGGTTGCGTCTCAACTAGCCGCACAACCAGTAACACAAACGGCTGCAGGGCTCGCTGCAGGTACAGTTGGCGAAGCGACAGATAATGAGTTGCTAGGTTTAGGCGCTGGTCTATTGACGCCAAGTATTGGGAGAGTTGCGCAGAAAGTTATTAGTCCTGTACCGTTACAAGGCCGACAAAAAGAGCTGGCTGATGCCGCCCAGGCTGAGGGCATTCCATTGACGCCAGCTAAAATGACCGACAACCAAGGTTTTGAATATTTTGAAACATTGCTTGAGGGCATCCCTTCAACTGGCGGCAGGCAAGCCAGAGAAATAGCGAAAACGCAGTCAGGATTTAACAGAGCGGTATTGCGTCGAGCTGGTATTAATAGCGACTCTGCTACGCCAGAGGTAATGCGAAAAGCTGGCGATGATTTTGGTAGGCGGTTTGAAATACTTGAGGCAAAAACGTCATTTAATGCTGACGATCAATTTATGGATGGTCTTATAGCCGTGCGAGACAATTATGCGCGATACATACCTAGCACAAGAAAAGAAAGTTTTAACAATTTATTAAATGACGCCACTAACCTTATGGACGTTACACAAGACACAGGAAAAGCATACCAGAAATTTGCTAGTACATTGCGACGACTGTCCCGGGGAGCCTCTACGGACCCAGAATACAAGCAAGCATTAGACGACCTGATCGAAGTTGTCGATGAAACAGCATTCAGATCTGCCGGGAGCGAGGCTCTCAAAAAATCTTGGCAAAAGCTCCGTAGAGAATATCGGGCCTACAAAATTATCGAAGACTCTATGGCTAAAACAACGAAGTCTGCAGCTGAGGGTGACATTAGCCCAACAGCATTCGCAAGCGCTGTTAAACGTGCGCAGTCTAAACGACAGTTTGTATCTGGTGACGGTCCATTAGAGGGTTTGGCGAGAGTCGGCACAAGCCGGGTGCGCTCTAGTGTGCCTAACAGCGGAACCGCTCAGCGTAATGTTATCGCACAAATGATGACCGGGCAGACTGGACAAGGTTTAGCCGGTGCAGGTGGTGCGGCTATGGCTGGAGCTGATCCATTTCTTGGCGCAGCTGTTTCACTCGGTCTGCCTCGCGCTGTTCAAGAATTATATCTCAGTGGTCCTGGGCGCAGATATTTAACCAATCAACTAGCCGCCAATAGATCGAGGATGACGCCTGCCCTAGCTGCCGCAATAACGACCGCACAAGGTCGCGAACTTGGCGATGACATGGGCTTACTAGGGATGGGCAACTAATGGCACTAATGGATGAGTATGGGCGAGCTGGTGGACTCTTAGGAGCTCAGCCACAAACGCTAAGCACTAATCAGCAACTGCTCGGCGTTAACGTACCTGGTCACGCCGCTCACATGGCAGGGTATCTTTTGCCCGGCTCTGGGATTACGGACGCAGTAGGAAAATACCCGGCTGGTCCGGGCTACACTGGTGGTCCGTTTATGCCGTCATTGTTAGATAGCATTCGGAACCAAGATTATGCTTATGCATTGGGTCAGGGTATAGGTACGGTTGGCGATGTTGCGCAAATGTTCCCGCCTTTAATCGCTGCAGGCACGATGATTAAAATGATGTCAAATCCTTTGCGTGCCACAAAGAACATATCTAGAGGTGTGACTGGTGGTGGTAAAACACCTGACACGAACAACATTTTGAAATCTGAGTCGTTTATTGATAATCCAACAACGCCAGGCCCTGTACAGCCGTCTGCAGTCGAGCCGCAACCCGGGTTCAGTGACATACAAATGGGCGACCTGGTAACCGATCTTGTCTCTGGTCAAAAATCCATTCGAGGTCAAACAGATAAAGAGCTGGTTGCTATGCAGCGAGCAGAGTTATCACCGAAACAATTAGAAAAAATAAATGCACTAAAAACCACACACCCATCTGTTTATAAAGCCAGTCGATTTATGTTGCCTGGCGAGGTTACACAATTGATAGGGTCACAGAAAAACATCGAAGCAGCTGAACGGTTGTTAGATGTTCTACCGCCAGCCAAAGAAATGACAGCACTCGGCAAAATGGGCGGTGCTAAACGAGGATGGTATCGCGCATCCACTCAAGCGCTTGTTGATGTATTTGGCGACGATGCGCCAAGGTTTGCTGCTTTGTTAGCTGCAACGTCACCGCAAACATCCGTAGAATCTAATTTGATTAATTCGCTTAATATTTGGAAAAACTGGACCGCTGCCGGTCGACCAACTAGCAGAGAAAAAATTCTCGACGTTATGGGTGACAGCGTGCAGGGAGAAAAAGGACGCGACTCAATATTAGGCGCATGGGAAAATAATACGGTCAACGCACTGTCTACTGTCGATCCAAGTGATATAAGATTATCTGGCGCAAAGGTTGATAGTTTTATGGCTAATTTGTCAGACGATGTTTATCGTTTTACAAACGATGCTTGGATGGCAAATACGTTAGGCGTTGAACAAAGTTTATTCCAGGGCGGTGGTAAAGGACCACCTGCGTACCATGTTGTTTCTGCGTATGGCAGACAGGTGGGTAACTCTATAGGGCTGACTCCAAGAGAGATGCAAGAGACAGCGTGGACCGCTGGTATGGCATTATTAGAGGGCGCTAAGAGTAGAGGCATCCCGGTCACTGAGATGGTAGACAAGCTCACACGTAAAGATATTTTGGCGACCCCGGATTTTGCAACGTTGTTTCAGCTGCCTGAGTACAGGGGTGTTTTGTCGGATGCTGGTTATGGAGATAAGGTCAGCAAATTAAAAGAGTTTAATTTTCCACCTGATCAACCTTTAACAAAGGCTGAAAGAAACGCTGCATTGAAAGCAGCTCAGCGTCTACAGGAGCTGGCGCAAATAAGGAACGCTGACAGTACAGTTAAAACGCTTACAATGAAAGATTACGAGGCAGTCGTTAACAATATATTTGAAGCAGTGCCCGGCAGATCTACTGGAGTGCTTGGCGGGATGGCAGATGCGCCAGAAAACATCCGAAAAAATTATTCCCAACAAGCGTTCAAAGCAATGACCGACCCTAGGGGAGTAGATGTTTTAAACAAGGGGCTCGGTTTAGATACGGCTAGAACGGTGCGCGGCACTGGTATGTATGTTGACGATACTGGTGTTCCACAATTTAACCCATTAGCTAATGCGCCAACAATTGCAAACCTAACTAAATTAGGGACATTGGGTGCTAAAGACAGTGCAAAGCTGGATGCAGCTGCCGGTCTGCGTGGTGGTCTCTTGGCGCAAGAAGGCACACCCTTTACTGCATTGAGGGCGGCAACTGGAGAAGGTGAAATCGTTGTTCCTCGCGACAAGGCTGCTACTACCGCATCGATGCAAGAAGTTGCGTCATTGCTTCCTGATAATACAGTCGCGGTCGATACAGGGAAAGGTGTCGGTTTATTAGATTTTGACTCGCCAACGATAACGCCATTGGACGAAGCTACAGAAGAGAGCGTAGTCGGTCTACTGCAAGCTGATCAAAAGCAACCGCGCAGCCCAGTGACAGTTGAAAAAGTTGGTGGTAATTACATTGATTACACAGATGAGTTTAAAGCAGGCGTGGGCAGTCAGGCGGTTGTGCGCAAAATGATGGACTATCTCAACAAATTGTCGAGCAAAGATTTTAACAAGCTCGACAATAAAGAGGTACGTTTAGCGGCAAAAGATTTATTAGATTTAAATGAAAAAACCGCTGCTAAAAACAAATTTACTTTGAGAGAAGATCATCAAAACTTGTTACGCATTGTTAGCGAGAAAGGTCTCAAAGGGTTAAAAGCAGCGGTTGGTACTAAGGAATTATTACCGGCTATTTTTGTCCTCGGCCTTGGCGGTCAACTTTACCGGCAACATTCTGGATCGGACACTTGAGGCGTTGATTAATATCGTCAGCTATATGCTGCGGCGGTTTATACCAGCGCCATAGCTTAAAGTTTCCGTATAAAGCTTCGCCAGTGTCTGGATCGGTAAATTCTATCTTAGCAAAGTAAGCGTCTTCGACAGGCTTATTGTATTTTGTGAGGGCGCGAATTTTCGCTTTTTGGTGTTTCATAATGAACACTCCTTCTTTAGTGCTTTTGGCGGGATGCCACGGCGCACAAGCTAGGTTCAAATGCCGTCCTGTATATATAGCAATTGTGTAGAGGTTTTGCAAATGATGAACAATCGACCCCTAATTGCAATGCTACTGTTCCTAGTGATTGGTGTAATAATTTGGTTCTCGAGCTCGGCATTTGCGCAGGTAGGATCTTGTTATCCCGCGCAGCAGCTGATTGACAAACTGCACGACCAGCACAACGAAAAGACCATCTTCAAAGGCATAGGAAGTATGGGTCATGTGACCGTAATCACTTTAGACCGCGATACAGAACGATGGACGGCATATGTCATAAAACCACAAGTACCGCCAATGGCGTGCATTGTTGATTATGGTTCCAGCGGATCCACGAAGGAGAAACCGGGTGTCGGAAGCTGAAATACAGGAACGCATTGCAGCTCTCGAACAACGCAATACTGATCAAGAGCGCAGGTTGGCGGTTATCGAATTAAAGTTAGATAAGCTGATCGAGTACAGTGCATACGGAAAATCGAGTATCCGCATTCTTATTATGGTTGGGTCCGTACTGTCAGCCGTGGCAGCTGCAGCTGCGTATGTCTGGGATAAAATTAATTGACTCGCGACAACCATTTACAAACGGCTGCGTGGGCTGAAAGTTGCGCGGTAAAATATTTCTTAGGAAGAAATTGGCAAGTGTTCACCAATGTATCTGGGTTTGGCCCGGTGGATATGGTCTGCGTGAAAACCCAGGGAAAAGGCAAGCCGATGGTTCTGCTTGTCGATGTAAAAATTAAAACGAAACGAAGCTATGGCGGCATAAGCGACGAACAACGATGGGCAGGTGTTCGCGTGCTAACCGTTGATCCAATCGATGGGCACTGCACGCTAATCCCAGAAGGTCAGGAAAGACTCAGAAAAAGTAGAAAGGAACAAAAGCAAAATGATGAAAATTCTAAGCAAGATTGACGCATGGTTTTCTGGCTTGGCGTTTAAATGGCAAGTCGGTATCGCTTTAGCATCTTTGTTTTGTGTATTGGTTGTCATAATTGCAATTGCAAACTGAGCCGTTCAAACAACCAGCACAAAAATTAGTAAACGAAGGACAAGTGATGAACCCGGTAAAAGATTATGACGGCGATGGTAAAATATCCATCGAGGAAGAACAGGCGAGCGATGCGCACGACAAGCAAGAGACCCAACGCTATATGGCGATATCGGCATTTGTTTTAATGGTTGGTATTACAATAGTTATGTGTACGCCAATTATTGGAGACGATAGAATCAAGGCGCTCAGCGGATTGATATCTTCGATGTATTTTGCCCTCAGCTCACTTTGTGGAGCGTATATGGGGTTCACAACGTGGGCCAATAAGAAGTGATTAATCTTCTAGGGAGTCTAGTGCAGCCTGTCACCGGGCTGCTCGATAAGTTTATTGAAGACAAAGATCAGAAGAACAAGCTGGCCCATGAAATATCAACGATGGCTGAGCGACACGCCCAGGAGCTTGCCAAAGGGCAGCTAGAGATCAATAAGGCCGAGGCTCAAAGTAGAAACATTTTTGTTGCTGGTTGGCGTCCGTTCATTGGATGGACCTGCGGTGTCGCGATGGCCTATAATTATGTGATCCATCCGATAATGATTTTCGTGCTCGCGCAGCTCGATTACTTAGTAGCACTGCCGGCATTAGACCTTGGCGAAATGATGCCAGTGCTGATGGGTATGTTAGGGCTCGGTGGTTTAAGAAGCTTCGAGAAATATAAAGGCATAAGTAAATGAACATGAACACAGTAATCGATATGCTCATTGCAAATGAGGGTATGGTGTTACACGCATATAAAGACCACCTTGGTTATTCGACTATCGGAGTCGGTCGATTGATCGAAGAAGGTATGGGCGGCATTACCGAAGAAGAAGCACGCTACCTGTTAGAAAATGATATTGGACGAGTGCGCGATCGTTTGGATAGCAAATATCCTTGGTGGCGAGATTTGTCTGAGAACCGACAGCACGTTATGATCGACCTATCATTTAACCTTGGAAACCGGCTGGACAAATTTGTAAACTTTTTGGCGAACCTAGAAGCAGGTTTATATGATGCGGCTGCATTTGATTTGATGGATAGTTTATACGCCAAACAAGTGAAAGGGAGAGCAGAAAGAAACGCAGACCTAATCCGGGGAGGGTGACATGGAAGGGGTTTCATTGGTCGATCTATTTAACTTAGCACTTGGAGCATTTGCCGTGATCGGGGCTATTGTGTACAGTCTGATTCGTCAAAAGGTCGATATCGAACACATGAAAAAGCAGATAACCCAGTTGTTCGACCTCTGGAATAGTCGGGATAAGTAATTTGTACAAGAATTTGGCAAGGTTTTTGGAAAAGGTTAGCTAAGTGATTGATAATAAATGGAATATTGGTGCTAGTATTGATGAGCTTTTTACTGACACCAGCTATTCCTAAAACACTCTCATACATTATCATACACTCTCATAGGTTCTTAACCTATTGATAATATTACATAATTATGCGTCGGCAGTATTATCATACATTCTCATAGTTTCTCATGAATTCTCAATTATTTTAAAAATTTGTACAAGAATGTGTCACGACCCCTTGCAAAAGTCATCCCGAGATATTACATTTATATGTAAGAGAGACGGATGTCATTTTAAGGGAGCAAACAATGACAAACAGAACTTTGACCTACAAGAAAAACGGTTATGACATAATCGGATATTTCTCAGGCGTTGGCGAAGATCGAACAGGTGAGATTTGGTCTAAACCGTATGGCGAAACTAATCATGTCTATTGTGGCACAATCTACAAGGGCCACACATTGTCTCATGGCACAGAACGAGGCGGTGGAAACACATGGACAACCAAAAATGACGGCACAGGCGAAACTTACAACCTCAGATGGTTTGAGGCCGCAAGAAAACTAAAGCGTAAATAAAAAATAAAGGGAGCAGAGTAATGGCGCAAGTAATGACACAAGCAAAGTTCGACAGCCTAAAGCCAAAGGCAAAGCCGTACCGGGTAGCTGTCGGGCATAACGTCTGGGTAAACATCACACCCACCAACTTCAAAACTTTTATCTATCGTAAAATGAAGCATCGCAAGAAGATGGTGATCACCCTAGGTTCGTCAGAAGGTATGGAGCTGCACGATGCCCAGACAACTGGCTCACTATATAATAAGTTGTTGGCGAATGGCGAGCACTTGCCGACTGCGATCAAACGATCTGCCAATGAAAAAATGACCTGGAGAGAAGCAGCGGAAAAATATGTGAGTCAGCGCAAAGATATTTCAGCTGATCGAATCAAACAAATCTACAAATGTGCCATCACCGACATGACGGATGAATTCAACAACCGTCCAATAAGTGCCATCGACAAGTCGCACATCAAAGAAGCCATTTTGCCATTTTGGCATATGGCGACAGCTAAGTCGCGCCTCAGCACCATTGGCGATATTTGGTTCTTTGGCGTAAGCGAAATCGATGCAGACGTTTCTGTTTCATCTAAAATGCATGAGATTAAATCGACGCTTCCAAAAAATGCCAAGCGTGAAAAAGTGCATTATGGGCAACTATCATTTGCCGATCTGCAAAAATGGTTGGCGGGTTTATCAGCCAACAATAGCTTGCCGAAGCGTGACAAGGTTGTAGCTGAGATAATTCTGCTTACCAACAAACGCCCATCCGAAATATGTTTGGCTGAATGGAACGAAATTGATTTTGAAAATGCTACTTGGACCATTCCAGCTGCACGGTTGAAGTCATCCGATAAAGATCATGTGATGCCCTTGAGCTCTCGCGTCATTGAACTTTTAAAGCAGTGGCAACTTGAAGCGCCAAGAAGTGCGAAGTGGATACCGCATGATTATATTTTCGTTGCTAAGGGTAAAAAGGGTCATATGACCCATGTAAGTTTAAATAATCAACTTGATAAGTTTTACCCGCTAGGAACAGCGACCAATGGCGGCAAGGCTGTTATGCATGGAACTTCTAGGGGTACTTTCAAAACGTGGTCTAAGGACCAGCTCGACGATAGCGACCGATATATCTATGAGAATGATGCAGTAGAGTTGCAGCTCGCTCATGCCGTTGGCACTGAGGTCGAGCGAGCATACAACACTGCCAACGGTATGAAGATGCGCCGCAAGTTGGTTGAAGACTACTCACTGGCGGCACGATCTCGTTGCCAGTGATACTCACCTTTAACAATTAATTTTTTAATTTCCCGGGGAGACCAAAAACGTCTCCCCCTTTTGCCTTTTTTTTCGCCCGGTGGATATCGTCCTTCCCTCATTCCACGATACCACTGTGCCTGCGAGACCGGGTATCGTCTTAGCACTTCTTTCAAGTCATATAACTTATCGTCTTGCATCAACTTCTCCTCGGGTTGTCGCGTGGCATAGGCACAAACTCGCACTCCATTGAGTACACGCCGAGCCCAGCATCTATTAATTCTTCTGGCAGTGACGCCAAGTGGTGCTGCATCGAATAATAGCATTCATTGGAACTGTGATAGTTCGGCAGACTGTCGATGGGGTACAGCCAATGGTTGGCGAATATAAGAATAATGGTTGCTTTAAACATCACCGCCGTCCTTTTCGTTAAAGAGGCCCTGCAAATAAATTAAACGGTCAGTTATTGCGTCTTGCAAAAACTCAGAGCGAGTTTGCGCTGCCCTTTTAGTTATCAACCAAATTTCTTCGTCTACCTCAGGGTCAACTTTTGCGCTTACCCATCTTGTCCTTTTTTGTTTAAACTTTCTTGTTATTTCTACTGGCATCAATCCCTCTCCCTATTTTGTCTTAGCACCCGGACGACCGCTGATGTAAATTGCTCAGCCTGATCTTTGTCCATCTCTAGGCGTCTTATGTGTGTGGTTTCGCCATTGCTGTCGCGCTCATAAAGCATGATGCAGAACAGCTCATCGATCCATCTTGGCTCAACGTCGAGTGTCGTTGGGTCTGGTCGTGGATCTGAATAACTTTTCCCAAAATCTAAAAGTCGCATTTCATCCTCTCTAATTCTTCCTTGTGATCTTGGCGCTTGCGGATCGTCAGCATCTCGATGCTAAGTTTCATCAGTTCATTGTTTGTAAGCTTGACTGAAAAGATCGGTTCTCGATCTTGTGGGTTATAGCAGCGGAGCTCTGGACCATCGTCGCCATCAAAAATGATTAGTCTTCGGTATCGGCTCAATTGCCTGGGCGGGTCACTGATGTGCATAGGGTAAACTCGCCCAGGCGTTTGAAGATCCCCCGGCAACAGCCGACAGTTGGAGTATGAAAACCATCACCGGGGGTAGACGTACACCACGTACGTCAACCGAAGTCGCCATCGTCAATCGGCGCACTTGTCTCTGAAGCCTCGTCAAAAGCAGCGGGTCGTTTAACCACCTTCATTGTGAACGCTGGCGCAGGGTTATTGTTGACGCCAACTTTCTCGCTGCCAGTGATTGTTACTTGTACTGCTTGTGCTGCTCGATTAGGTTCTAGGAGCTTTTGCAGCTCGCGACCTAATGGAATCAATTGTTTGAAAACTGTCTTCTGATCAGCTGCCCATTCAATGACCCCGGACGCTAAATCATCCCAGTCGTCTTGATAGCACTGAAAGAAAAATGTCTTGGCCTCTAGTGCAGCTACAGTTGAGTCGGCACTCTTGGCTGGCATCTTTTCAGTAAACGCTACACGCTGATCAAAAGGCTTTTTGTTACCCTCTGGTTGTGGAACCCATGCTCGCCAGCCATATTGGCTTGTCTTAGGATCAACAACAAAAGTTTGCGGGAGCTTTAATTCGTTCTGCTCCCCGCCAGCTCTGACCCGAAGCTTGCCCGAGCTGCCGTTCCAATTTAGATTAGTGAATGATGCCTCTTGTAAAAAATCATCAAAGCTCATTTTGTTTCCCTTTCTGTTTGGTCGTTGATTTAATAGCCAAATAATTTTTTGGCAGACTGCCGGGTGACCACTCCGTTCAGCCGAAAATGCGAATAATCTGGAATGATGTGCGCTGCGATCTCTTGCGGGTCGTCGCTGATAGTGAGGATCTTGCAGATCGCACCGATGGTATGTTTGACCTCTTCCAGGGGCGTTGCTGCGTCTTCTAGATCGAACCAATGCGAGCGAGGACCAACAACCTTAGCGCCTCGAGGCTTACCATCAGGCAACACCGCAATAGTAGCGAATTTGTTGTTTGTGTTGTGCGTGTAGATCGCCCCTTGTCGCATATATGACTCGACCTTCGATGCGCTCGGCTTCATGCCCGGAGCCTTACAGTCAACGACGAGGCCGTGATCCTCGAATACAAAATCTTGGTAGCCAAGAATAGGTATTGGCGACCAGTCTGGCTGATACTCAATTTTTACCTGACACTTTGGTACGCCAAATTCTTTGAGCTTGTCATAGCCGGTCGTTATGCGCTGCGCTGTTTTTTTCGTCAGGTCAGCAATATCGTCCGGGTCCTCAAACGACATAAATTCAGTGAGCATTTCGTTACCTAAGTCGATTGCTACATCTAACGGTGTGCCAGTGAGTGCCAGCTCAATGCCCTTCTCGGTTGCATTGCCGACGATAGCTGCAACGCCCACCGGGTCGCCCGGTAAATCGAGCGCTTTCATCAATCCCCGAGCTGGGCTGTCGCGCCACATCTCCAAGGTGCTAAAGGACCAAGCTTTAATCTTGAAGCGCTCTAATGCTTTTTTAATACGGTTATCTTGTGGATCGAAATAAACCAAAAAAAAATCTCCTTAAATTTCTCGGTGAGGCCCTTTGCCCTTCATTATGCCGGGACCGAGCCCTAGGCATCGCAGGACCTCTTTTTATATTCGCTGCGCCCGAGTAAGCTGCGGAAGGAGCAGAGCTCGGTATTGGTTAGCCGACTAGTAGCCAGCAATAAAAAATGAACATGGCGCAGCAACCGATCAGGGTTATAAAGCTGATGAGATCGACTAAAAGGTTTTTCCAAAACATTTTTTTAACTCCCCAAAGTTGTCATGGATAATAGGCACAAAACCTGATATCGGGCAAATGTCGGTATTCAAAAATAAATAAAAAGGACGGATGGCCGAGAGTTGATCACCCAGCCATATGCCCTTATTTCCCGCGACTTTTGTAGAAATGCTTAGGTTAGTCGCCCTCAACTATTTTAAGGTTAGGTTTATAATCAGCGATGCGATGCAAGTTTTGCCGAATCGGTATTAACGTATCCCGCCCAGTTTCACCGTATTCTATTTCGAGCATTTCGATAGAATCTCTTATGTACTTGCAGTAATCCCTGTAATTATCACCACTGGTCATACAAGACATTTTACATGGAATGCTAGCCCCTGCGGCATAAACAGAAAACTGCGTAAATCGTTCTTTTATAAACTCGAACATCTCTGGTGTAGTAGCTCCATTCATTGGTTTGCCACAATACCAAGCCGACACTATTACCCAATTAGCACTTCCGGGGTTACGGTAAATGCCTCTATATTTAGGGGGCGCATAATCTTTATAGTCAGGGTCTTTATACCGTTCATGAAATTTTGCCGCCAAGTCTTGAACACTAACAGCAAAGTCCAAGGGTAACTCCCAAATAAATACATAATATTCTTCGTTTAGATTATGCAACGGCAAATTTAGAACGCCCTCGAGGCACAACTTTTTCTCCGTTGCTGAGTCTTTTTGTGTAGTCACTTTTCATTCTTCCTTTTTGCTAAGATTAAAAAATACATCGTTTTGAATTCGCCTTTTGGCTGCATCACTCAAATCTTTCGTTGCCCCAGTTAACAACCAGCTAGGCGTTACTTCAAACACCTCGGCTAGCTCCAACAATTGATCAGTGTGAACTCTTTTGCGACACAGTTCTATGTCACCGTAACTATTCAAGGTCCAGCCAAGCTCCCGGGCAGCATCATCTTGCTTCCACCCATTCATCTGACGTAAGACCCTGAGACGAGCGGCTAAAGCTTTACGCTCTGGAGTCGGTGGAATACGTTTCCACTTTGACCCGCTTTTTTCTTCTTTTGACATTTTGCTCCTAAAAAATAATTAACTCTCTCATAAATTCTCATAAATTCTCATGAGCACTCAAACCATGCCCACAACTATTTGACAGAGTCAACCCGGCATTGACGACAACATATGGGTGATGTTACGGATTCCCATATCTGGAGATCTGCCAGATGGGGAGACGATGAACTACTACTTTAAAAGCCTGACTGAAGCATTGGTCAAATGCTTTACCACCGAAAAACGAGCAGCCCTCCCCAGCTCGTTGAAGAAGGGCCAGCGTTCCGACATGCGCTGGTTCTTCTCTTTCTTTGGGAGACAAAATGGCAAGAGGCGCTAAACAAAAAGGCGATGGCTACGAGCGAGAGCTCGCTGAGTACTTCAACCAGATGATGCATGGCGGTGACAAAGTTGTCACTAGGACACCGCTGTCAGGTGGCGGCATACACACCGGCAAGGGCGACCTAGAAGGTCTGCGCTACCTCTCCGTTGAAGCCAAAAGAACAGAACGGTTCACACCAGGACCAGCAATGGAACAGGCAACGGCTGCAGCTGGTGATGCAAAAATCCCGGTCGTTATCACACGGAGAAACAGAGTAAAGACAGGCGACAGTTGGGTGATGCTGAGGCTAAGCGATTTCATACCGATGTACCAAGAATGGTGTCGCGTAAAATATCAGGGCGAACAAGTTAAAAGAACAATCTACGAAATATCGCCAACCGATGTTCCCTTCCTGAGGGCAGACGATGCGTAACGCTTACGTCCAGTCACAGTACGACCGCAACCCGTATGACCACTATCCGACAATCGATGAACGCTGCGTTATTGCGATCAATGCGACATGGGATATTCCAAGACCTTGCATCGATCCATTTCATGGCAGTGAACCGACACCACTGTACCCAGCGGTCAACGGTCAGCTGAGAGATCTGCTTGGCGCGCCGAATGCCATTTTAACCAACCCGCCATATAAACGAGGGCTCGTCGATGAACTGATGGAGCAATGCATTACCCTAGTGAAAGATGGCGTTATAGATTTCTGTGCCGCCCTGCTCCGAGTTCAATGGGATACAGCTGTTACCAGGCAATGGATGATGGAAGCGCCATTTGCTGGCAAAACGATCCTAACGTTTAGGCCGTGGTGGACCGCCCCGGAAGATCGAACAGCACATCCAATTCACAATTATAATTGGCTCGTTTGGGACAGACGGCACAAGGGTGAGCCGGTTGTCCGATATCACAATGGGGTAAACGATGAGTGAACTGCTAGAAGCAGCACTAGAATATCGTCGTCGCGGGTTCAGCCCCATACCACTGCGACCCGGGGAGAAAGAGTTCCCAGCGGTTAAGTGGAAAGAGATGCAAGAGGAGCCGTGGACCGAAGAACAAATCCGTGACTACTGGACCGCAAACCCTGACGCCAATATTGGACTGCATCCAGCTGAGCAAAACTTTTTGGCGATCGATGTTGACGGCTACAAGGGCGCTCAGGTCCAACAAGATTTTGCGCAACTGTGTATGGAATACAACATCGACTACAAGGACGCACCGACCGTGCGGTCACCCAGAGGCGGCACACATATATATCTAGGGCTTACTGAAAAGGTAGCTGGCAACCGAGATATCCTCGGCATTAAATACATCGACACACGATCTTACGGCAACTTTATCTTAGCCCCACCGTCACGCAACAAAGAGGGTAAGCGATATCAATGGGTCGAAGGTAAGTCGATCTTTGACAACCCGATACTGCCGCCAGCGCCTAAGCGTTTCGTTACTGCATTGCAAAACGACAGCCGTCGATTGGTCGAAAGTAAAGCAGGCGAAGTGGTCGAACTAAACGCAGAGTTTAAACAAACAGATGGTCGAGAAGCGCTGATGGCGTCAATTGTTTACTGGATCGGGATGCAGTTTGCCCGGAAAACAGGACACACGCCAACAATACCAGAATGGATACAGCTAGCATGGCCTGAGTATGAAGCACAAGTGGCAGCACGCGAGGGGAAAAGCCTCGACGATGACGACCGGGGCGTTGATATGATGATGGCAAAGATCCTATCGACCCAGCGCAAGATCAACCGCATGTTAGACAATGGCGAGCCCTTGGACGACCCAAACTGGGAAAAAGAAGGGATGATGCCGATCGAGTCTATCGTGGATCATGTTCTCAATATCACCGCATCAAGCTACGAATTAACAGGCGGGGCATCGATCCCACCAAGAGAATGGATCTACGGTAGCCACTACATTCGTAAGTTTCTGTCAGCAACCATATCACCAGGCGGCATTGGTAAATCGCAGCTCGCTATCGTCGAAGCATTATCGATGGCGACAGGGAAAGATCTGCTCAGGAAAAATGAACCGCTGCTCGATCGTTACCGGGTCTGGTACTTCAATGCTGAGGACCCGATAGAAGAGATCGCACGCAGAGTCGAGGCGACAGCGATGCATTACGGCATCACACAAGAGCACATCGAAGACAGGCTCCTATTGGACAGCGGCAGAGACCAGCGGCTGCTCATGGCACAAGAGATAAAGGGGCAAGTGATGCGGGTCGATACGGTGTATGACAGCGTCCTTCGAGAGATAGATTCTAAAAAAATAGATGTCATGATAATTGATCCGTTTATCCATACGCACAGTGTGTCTGAGAACGCTAACGAGGCGGTCGGTGAGGTCGTGGATATGTGGAAAGCGATTGCTCAAGACGCCAACTGTGCCATTGAGATGATCCACCACACACGCAAGCTGAACGGTGTCGATGCGACCGCTGAGGACAGCCGAGGAGCGAGCTCGTTGATTAATGCGGCAAGGTCTGTCCGGGCACTAAGCAGAGTGCCTAAGGATGCAGCGGAGCGAGCTGGGATCGAGAACGAAGAGGTCAGGCGTTTCTTTTACTACGGCCCCGGTGACAAGGCGAACCTAGCACCACCACCAGCCGATACAAATAC
>CEQD01041279.1_pt1 | contig 15902 bp, 8 predicted proteins | sample 530511 | NCBI WGS metagenome assembly CEQD01 (sample SAMEA2620230, study PRJEB7988) | marine metagenome | biome: marine biome (ENVO:00000447); feature: surface water layer (ENVO:00002042); material: "saline water (ENVO:00002010), including plankton (ENVO:xxxxxxxx)" | depth 5 m | reverse complement strand
AATATAACCATTGATAAGTTGCTCTACTTCAATAGGACTGATGCCTACATACTGACTAATGTTGCCCACCATCTTAGCAAACTCAGATGTATTTGAGTACGCTCTCTGTTTTGTGGGTAATCCACGAACCCCCATGCTTTCTAATTCACGCCCACGGAAAAAGTCATAGTTTGCGGCCACCTCGATAATAGGTCTTACTGCTTGAGGGATAGGATTAAACGAGAAGGTGTTCAAAAGAGTTTGTGTCACACCGTCAGCAACCAGTTGTCCATCTTTTTTTCTTATTCCGTCAATGATAAGTTCAGGTATTGTGGAAAATATTGCGCCAATCTCGAACGGTTTAGGAAGAAGAAACTTTTTGTCACCTATATAAAAAATATAGTAATTAAGTTTTCTGTGCAGGGGTTCTTGGTCCCACTCGTCATGTGATGATGCCGCCGCGTAGTATGCCATTGATAGCGCGAACATCCCCAATCCTTTTCTTATTGTGCTTTTAGCGTCAGCCTCCACACCAAATGCAGTGCCAGTTCTATACAAACCCTGAAGTCTTGCATTTAGGAATGGAACAAGAGGAACTAGTGTGGCTATTGTCAGGCCAAGCGCATCATTTGGATTACCCTTTCGACTATAGTTGATAAGGTTTAAAGCCTCATAAGCGGCATCAGCTTTGGACATTCCAGAGTCTCTAAGTCGCCTGTATATACCCTCTCTTGTTGCGTTCTCCGTGGCTTCACCACCTGTGTTAACCGCGTCAATTAAATCCGCACCCTTATCTAGGGCGAACTGCATCATCGCCTCTAGCTTCTTGTCAGAGTCTATGATTTCATAACCCTGATGTCTTCGATAGAACCGCTTCATTTTTTTGGAGAAGTCTTTATTATCTCCAAATGTGTAACCACCAAAGCCAGCCAAAGTTTTCATTTCTTGGACTGTTTCTACATCTTTTAAAGCGTTCTTTAGTCCGATTGCGCTATCAACTATGGGACGTATTGGTGCATCAACCGTCACATAGCCAGCCATGTCACCGCGTAAAAAGTTTGCCGCCATAAATGGTGGTGTCATTGTGATTGCACTTCTAAAGAAGCGACCTATATCCTGCATACCAGCAAATATTCCTTGCATTTGTATAGGTGTAAATGACCTCATTGCTTGAAGCAGTTCACCATCGCTACCTACATCATAGAACCTAGTCTTCCCGTTTTCTCTGTAGGTAAGGTGGTTGTTGTTGTTTGTGGCTTCAGAAGAAGTTAAATGTCGGGGTTGGTCAACCTCATCATACAAACCGTAACGCTTCATTTCCTCTGTTAGTTTTACAATTCTTTGTGTGGCTAGGTTTTGATATCCAGCGTTAACCAATGCATTAATATTTTTGTAAACATTTTCATATAGGTCACCTATCTGTTCTTCACCACCCTTTAACTTGTTAATGGCAGATTTAATCTGTGCTTCCGGGTTGTCAAAAGCAGAAGTTGTTCCGTATGTTCCTTGCTTGGCAGTTTTTAGTTGCCCAAAGAAACCTTCGGTGTACATTTCGTCATCTATAATTCTATAGAAAGGTATGTAATCAGCGGTTCCTGTAAGTTTTCTTTTTGTTTCTAAATCAATAGCACCAGTGTCCACCATAAACTGCATAACCTTTTCGTTAAATGCGTTATAGTTTCCATACACTCTGTCAAACTCTGGGTTTTGTGCGCCGTAACTTAAGCCTTCTTGTATGTCAGCATCTGACATCAAGTTTTCTCTACCCTCTGCCTTAAGTCTTTGCGCCCGTTTTGCATACACATACATCTGGAACTGTGCATATTTTGGACCAGTTCCTATTGGTGAGAATATTTCACGCAGTCCACCTATTGAGTTGTCAATGGTTACTTCACCCTCAGCACCAAGAACGGGCGGGCCGTGTTCTATAAACTGTTGCATTCTTCCAGACCGCTGTTGTGCAAACTCAGCAATCTTAAAGGCACCTTCTGCAAAAGGCAGATATTTTTTTACGCCGTACTTTACGGCAGAAAGTCGCCTTTCTCTGTCACCAATCGGCCTCAGTCCGTGTACCGCAGAGTCAATGAACCTATTGAACTGTTGCTTCCTACCTTCTTTTGTTGTGAACGGACGTAATACATTAAAAAACTTGCGACCAACATTATCTCTTGCAGGGTCAGCAAGAACACGCTTCATCCCTTCTGTTGTTCTGTAGTCCCTTCCGAGCCTAATTGATGCTTCCTGTCCGCTAGTTCCACCAGTGCCTCTACGAGATTGTCTATCTTCTTGTCTGATAGATTCTCGGACAGAGTCAAATCTGCCTCTTCCGTCCACGGTGCGTATCCCTGTTTCGCCATCTATTAATTCTCCAAAGCTATCTTCATATGATTGATTAAGTCTATCTGCACCTGACCCGTCATTACCAAGTTTGTCGTACAAGTCTTTCTCAGGATACCAAAGTATTGCCTGAAGGTCTGCCGATGTAACATTGATGCCCTGTTGCGCTAGTATCTCTCTTGCACGGGCCACAACAGAACGCATCCACTGACGCTTTGTTCCGTTAAGTGCTTCGTTAGGCTTCATGCCATTGTCATAAGCATTCTTAGCTTTCTTCATGGCTGGTGATTTAGCCATGCGTTTAGCATCTATTTCTTCACGGTTCTGTTTGTAGAAATCCTCACCCATCTTATAAACTTCAGACACTTTATTAAGGGTGTACTGTTCGTCTGTACCAAATAGTTCTTGGTCAAACTCAATACCCTCTTCAAGCATCATAGTTCTCAATGCGGCAATGTTGTCTTTGTAAGCTGGCTTACCAATTAATGTACCTGTCAGTCGGCCCCATGTTCTCATAAACCATTTATCTATTGTAACTGGGTCGTAGTTACCCATCAGGTTTTGGTAGAAACCCTGACCAATCTTTGGTCCAAAGACAAAAGAACCGTACAGTTTGGCGTCCATGTTTTCGCCACTGAGGGATACAGAATCCGGCCCTTTCAAGTCTATACCAGCTTGTTCAAGGGTTTCCATCAACTCTCGCTTGGTGTATTGACTGTCTAGGAAATCAACAAACCTAAAGTTTCTGCCCCTTGCGTTAAACGCTTTCATAAGTTTGTTTGCTGTTTTGAAGTTGGCCCTCATTGCACCAGCGGCTTCACCCTCACCGAACTCTGGGAACCTACCATTCTTTCTCCAGAACTCGTAAGCACCAAGGCCAATAGCAGAGTTTCTGTCTACCTTTATTCCTTGGGATGTTATAGCTAATGCAACGCTAAAGGCAGAACGGTGTTCTCTGTTTGTTGCTATCTCTGGGTAAAGTTTGGACACAGAAGCTATTGCCCTTTTAATATTTTCTGTGTACCAGTTAGCCGCGTTGGTGTCTGGATTGTTTTGCATGGCGGCTACTGTCTCTGCCGCCATAATCTTAGCCAACATTTCGTCCGTCTCTGGGTTGGACTTTGTTATTGCCTGACCGATTATAGAAAGCGCACGATTTTGTAAGGCTCTAGCTACTTCATTAATGTTAGAACCAGCCGTCCTTTCAAATCCATCAGGGCCGGGACCACCTATATCACGTTCTGGAACAGTCACTGAGAAGTCAGGGTTATATAGAACATCAAGAGATGATAACGCACGCTCTCTATCTGTTAAGCCAAGTGTGTTTGCTACCTGATTGTTTGCTCGATTTGGTGTTACCTGACTTAAATCAGGAACACGTTCAAACCGCATTGATGCTTCACCAAGAATAGCTTCTAAGGCTTCTGAATCGACAACATCAAAATCCGCATCAACAGTAGTCGCATCATCATTGAATAAAGCTAACTGTTGTTCTATTCTCTGTTGCGCTCTGTTTTGTAAATCTGATTTTGCTTGTCTGATTTTGTTTGTGGGCATAACGGTGGACCCAAAACCAGATATAGTCTCCATAGATAGTTCTGGAAACTCCTTGGCAAAAGATTTCATTCTTGCAATTCTATTATAAATTCTTTGCTTTTGATTGGCTCCAAACAACCCTTCTGTAGAGCGAGTCTCATCACGTTTAGACTCATTTCCAGCAAACATTATCCCATCAATTCTTTCGCCGCGTTTCTTTTGTGCATCTAAGGCTTTTCTTACACCAGCAAGAACCGCGCCATATAGCTTTGACATACCCGAAAGATTAATTGGTGTTCTGAAATTTTCGTCAGCGGCAAAACTGTCATCAACCCTGAAATCTATATTGAGGAGTCTAACTGTACCACCTTCTTGACCTATGCGAATAGCACTGTCTTCGTCAATTAAAGTTGATGCTTCATATAAATCATTAGAGTACACAGTGTTAATACCTGCCAACACCATAACATTTCTTTTAATCTTTCTAACTGACTTAGAAATTTGCGCTTCATCTATTAACTGTTGATTAAGTTGCCTAGTCTCAGTAGAGTAAGGCAAATAAACAGTTGATGGTTCTGAGTCTGTGCCTAGATACTGATTGGTTTCCATAGCATCAGCTTTTGTAGACCTCATAGTGGCAACTCTTATATTATTCTTGCCGTCACCACTCATGCGAACCAATGTGAAAGTAACATCTTCATCCATTTCAGGAGAGGTACGATTTCTTTCTACATCTCCAATGATAAGACCGTGATTACCAAATTTTTCTATAACTCTATCGTCATTTGTTTGGTCAAATATATACCTACTTGGATGATTTAAAAGGGCAGTCCGAAAATCTGCCATACTCTCACCCTTTGCGGCATCAATAAGTGATTGAGGTATTTTTCCTCGTAGTTCTGGAATGTCACTCAAATCACTACTAAGTAATGTTCGCAAGAAATTCACACCTTCCTTAAGGGGTGATTTCGTTTCAACACTAGTTACTGGGCCAGCTTCCATTTCATATTCAATGGAACCCTCTATGACGGTTCCAGCCTGTGTTGGGTCAGGTTTCATACCAGTGGAACTTACTTGTTTCTTGTATTCTTCCATTATGTTCCGTTCACTAGCTTCTTCAGCCGCTTGACGGAATGGTGCTGGTTCTCTTGGGGTTAGCTTGCGTCCTTTTAGTTGTTGCCCAGTTTTACCCTTGCCAGCACGGGCGAATACATCCTGTGCAGTTTGGAAACCCATACCATTTAGGGAGTTCTTAAGGCGTGGCAGAAACTGACTTACAAAATTAAAGTACCCACCCATAGGGCCAGACAAGGGGTTAGCTTCACCAGCGGCTTGGGCCTTCTTGTAATACTCATAGGTCATAGCCTGAAACTCAGACGGACTTTTAGCTATCTGGTCTGGTAGTTGACCCTTGAGTGCTAGGTCATGATAGCCTTCTCGCCCATGCTTTTTCCACAGACGCTTTATAGATGCAGGAAGTGCCTTGTAATTGACCTTGCCATCCTTGTCCAACTTGTAGAAAGAGTCGAGAACCTTTTTGTCTTTGGGACTTTCTGATGCATAGAAATCTTGCAAGACATGAAATGCTTCGTGTGCCGCTGTACCGCGAATACCCTCAACAGTGTCACCTTGTAATGCCAGTTCAATAACAGCTTTTGATTTACCCTCTACAGTATCCTCATATAACTTAAATCCATACGCATCGTTGCGCTGTGTTAACCTGTCAAAGAAGCGTATATCAACACCGTTCTGTGCGCCCTGTCCGCCTAATGTATCTACGATTGCATCTGCGGCCAAGAAAGCACCAACAATTTCGTTTGATGTAATCTTCTTGTTATTGAGAACTTGTGTCTTGATAGCGTTAGCGGCTTTAGCACCTTGGTCGCCACGCTTCGCCATAGCATCAAGTCTGGTCAAGAGGTAGTTTGTAGCACCTTGATAACGGGTTTCTGCCCGGCTGGTTGCATCTTCATCCATTAACCCGTCAGGGGTAAATCTTGTAGACGCTTCTCCTCCTCTTATCTTCAACGCATCAAGAAGACCACGGGTGACAATCGGGCCAATCTCTTGACGGAGTTTCTTACCTTCCGCTGTGTCGGTCCGCCTAACCATGCGAGGCTGTGTTGCTATATCCGTTTCCTGAACTGTGTCAGGTGTTGCGGTCAACCTAATCTTACCGTCTTCGTCAACGGCAGATGTTTTACGCAAGATTGGGTCACCAACTTGCTGGTCCTGTTCCAATGATGTGGTGGGGGAGATGTTCTTTTCGGCTAGTCGGCGGCGTATCAACCGCGTTTTTGCTGGGATGGGGATTTCTTTTGCCATGATTTCGGCTAAGATTGGGTCTGAGTCTGCGTTCTGTTCAGCAAACTCTATAAGCTGACGATTGTTTAGCCTAGATACGTTTTGGTCAGCTTGAGAAACAGGAGTTGGTGCAATGACTGCGTCAGACTCCTGTTCGAGTTGTATGTTTTTAATGATGTCTTGTTCTATAGCAGGGTCAGATAGCGCAACAAGAGGGTCTTGACCATTCTCTATGGCACGGCGAGTGATATCCATGACCATGTCTTGGTTTATCTGTCTTGCACGTTCGTCAGGAGTTAGCCTTGTGTCCGGCCTTGCTTGTAGTAATGGTTCTTGTTGACCAGTCAATACTTGTTGTTGTACGTTTCCTTCCCGGTCAACTACTGGTTCCACTCTTTGTGGTCTTGGTGGTTGTATCTCTGGTCCTGTGGGGTCTGTGCGTTTGCCACCCATAATAAAGGACTCTAGTTGTGGTACAGGCGGTGGTCCTGATATAGCCTCTGGGTCTTGAGGTCTACCAGCAACAAACTCTTCTGCCGCCGCCTTAAGGTCTTTGTCTGGGTCTGGTGTAGGCTCAACCCCAAAGACACCACTAGCCGTACCAATTCCGCCACCAACCAAACCGCCAGCAAGGAATGATTCGCCAAGGCGGCGTTGATTTTCTGGATTGCTAATTAATTCAGCTATATCCTCATAGTTGTTTGCCTGACCAATAGTTAGTGCTTCTTGTATAGTTTCTGTAAGGGCTTCTGCACCAGTGCCTTGAAGTCCTTTCTTCACCATGTTACCAGTTATAGTTCTGCCTGTACCTTTAGCAAACAGAAGTTTAGATAATAGGGTATTGGCGGCTGACTGAACAGCGGCAGTACCTAATATTGATTGCTGTTCGTCAAATGTAGGGTCGCGGCCCTGTACACGTTTAAACTCTTCTACGTTTCTTCCAGCAAAGGCAAGCAGTCCAGCGGCAGTACCAGCACCGATAGAACCAATAAGTGCGCCTAAGGCAGTTCCGGGGCCGGGTGCTATGGCTGTTCCAACAGCGGCACCACCTTTACCACCAGCATAGAACGCGGCAGACACAGCGGCTAGTTCTGGTATTGACTGGGCAAGGTAAGATGCACCAGACGAAACAACATCGCCAATGCCCTCTGCCTCTAAGATAGGTTGAATGCCCGGAATGGAACGTGCTTCTTCCCTTTGCCCTTCGGCAAAAGATTGCAAACTTTGTTCAAAGCTATCTGTTCTGTCACCGCCAATCATGTCAGCAACAGTTGCTATACCTTCGGCAGATGCACCCACAAACTCTCTACCACCAGCCTCAATCAAATCAGCGGCGCGGCCAAAGAAACCTTGGTTTTCTAGTTGGCGTTCCCTCTCTTCTCGTTCTATTTTATCTGCATAAAGTTCTTCAAGTTCCTGCAACGAGGTATCTGGATGAAATTTATTGCGATAGCCTTCAAGAAGTTCTGCATCAGAAAGGTCATCATACATAGGAAACTGAGAACGCAGTCCATCAATAATAGACATTTATTTATCCTTAGTCTTAAGTCCTAAAGGGTCTGCATTAGATTGGGATGATAAACTTTGGTCACCACCCAAACCAAACATACCTAACAGATTACGGCGGTGATACGCATCGTATTGAGCCAACGAATACTGCCCGTCATTTGCTGGTTCTACCCCCGGAATTGGAGTTTGCTGTTCAAAGTCTGTCTTGGCATATGTTCTGACTGTTGTCAGTATGCTTGCCATAGAACCAGATGTGCCTTTGTTTGCGCCAGTAATAAAGTCAGTTATGTCGCTGTCATCAAGGCCATACTTTGTTTTGTTAGAAACAAGATGTTCAAGATATGCAACAGCCGCTGGTGGCTTGTTGGCTGTGATATTGGCTATACGATTGCGTTCATCTGCGTTAAGCTGACTTGCCCAGTTATTTAGTGACTGTAGTTCAAGACCTTCAACTTGAATAAGCTGACCTTGTTTTGCTCTTTCATCCCTCTGATTGGCAATATCTGCGCCTTGGTCAAGCTGTGCCTGTGCGGTCCCTAGCTGTACACTCCTGTTGGCATCGCCCTCTGCTTGCCTTGAAGCGATTTGTCCTTGGGCAATCTCCTCTTGTGATTTAATTCGTGTGTCACCCTGTCTAATGCCAGCAAGCTGTGCGCCCGCAGATATATCTTGACCTCTTTGCTGTAGTTCAAGTCCAGTTCCTTTTAAGCTAAAGCCCTTATCCTGTGCGCCAGCATCTATCAATCCCTTTCTATCTGCTATGCGACCCGTTAGAATAGTGTTTAGTGCATTAACATCACCTTTATCTATAGCGTCTGCCGCCGCAGTAATCTTAGACGATAGGTCTGCCCTTGTTTGTGCAAGGGTTACGCCAGCCGTATACTTCTTCAGTACGTTGTCCTTTGCTTCTTTACTTAAGGTGTCCCATGTTTCAAGCCCCTTCTTTGCGGACTTGCCTAATGCTTGCATGAAGTTGGCTTCAGGGCTTGCCAGCAAATCAACGCCCATATCAGTCAAGGAACGAAAAAATCTATTCTCTGGTGTTGTAGAATTTTTGTCGTATGCCTCTGCCAGTTTTTCCATAGCACCAGTTACTTTGTCAAAGTCTTCTTGAAGACCAGATAGTCGTTTTCTTTGGTTGTCCGAAAGTATTGCTTGTGCTTCAGCTAATGACTTTCTGTCAGCCTGATTAGCTTCAAACACCTCTTTAAACAAAGAGGTTTGGCTTTTCCCTAAGTCTACAGTTACCTTATCTCTAATACCCTTCTCTAGTTCTGAGGTATCGGTCTCGTCAGTTGTTTTGCCTATGGTAATCTTATCGCTTTCCATGCCTGATTTATCTATCTCTGCCGCCGTCACATCCGAGCCACTAGACTTTATTCCTTCTTTTGTTGATTCTAAATCTCCCTCAAAACTTTCAAACCCATCATTTATTTTCTGGTCAATGGTTTTTGGACCATCAAACCTACTATCACTATCGACAATAGGTTTTGTATTTGAAGGCTGACCTTCATTCATTCCGGGGTTATTAAGACCCTCTGACATTCCTGATAACGTGTCACTTGTTTGCCCCTCATTCAAAGACACTGGTATAGCTAAACTGCGTATGTCACCCCTATTAATTGGAGATGTTGGACGTATGTAAGGAATTTGTTTCCGCAATCCAGTATAGTCATCTTGTCTTATGCTATCTGGGTCTATTGTAAACCCATCATCTAGGAACTGTGGACCCCTTCTTTGGACAGTTCTGTCAAGTAAATCTTGATAATATGGCCTGTTACGAATTATGTCTGCGACCCTACTAGGGTCACCTCCAACCCTCATACCAACGGGTTGTTGAGGTGGTCGTTGCGGCTGTTGTTTTCCCATAGGTGCCATCTGTTGCGGTGCTTGAGGCATCACGGGTTGCTGTTGCATTTTTGCCATCTGTCTTTCTTGTGCTTGCGCCGCTTGTCTCATGGCTTGCCGCCGATTAATTTCAGCAACAATGAACTGTGAAGGTATTTTATCTGGACGTTTTAACATAGCCATAAGCTGTTCGTCCGATGCGCCTTGCAGTACTTTTGTATATTGTGCTGGATTAATCATATCGTTCTCTATTGATTATATAAGTTAGCCATTGAAAATCCGCCGGGGGTAAATCCACCGCCTGACCCATAGATGCCAAGACCAGTAAGACCAAGACCTAAAGCGGACTGGAACGGAGATGGTGTGGGTTGTGTCATTGTAGTGACCGTACCCATAGGCGCACCTTGAAGTAAATCAGCCATAAAGCCAATCTGTTGGTAGGGGTATGCTTGCTGTTGTTGGAAGTCAGAATAGGCAAGGTCCAGACCAGCCTGACCCATTTGTTGTTGTTGACCGCCAATCTGCATGAGGGCATTGGCTTGGTCAAATGTTAGCCCCTGACCTTGATTAACCAGACCAGCTATTCCCTGTGCGGCACCTAATGCTTGCTGTGTGTTTAACTGGTCAGCCTGAAGTCCCGCCCTTTGATTGGCAAGTTGTGACTGCATGTCTAGGGTTGCGTCAGTTTTGTACGCTTGCTGTGCCGCCCCGTATGCTTTTGCCAACTGGTCAGCTTCCATTGCCGCCATACGGTCTTGTAGATTTGACTGTGCTTCAGTGTTCTCAATAAATCTACGCGAATTATCACCAAACGCACCTGCCGCAACTTGATTAGCGGCACGCTTTTGTGCGGCTATATCTTCCGCTTCAAACGCACGTTGACGAGCCACATCCAAGACCTGTTGTGTGTATGGGTTCATGTAGTCTTGGGCTGTTTGGGCGTCAAATTGTCTAGCTTGTGTTTGTTGTGCCTGTGTTGGAGAAAGAGATTTGATACCAGCCATAGCGGCATCTAAGTCCGCTTGACCTGTACCAACACGGTCCCTAATTTGTTGGAAAGCATCCAGTTGGTCTTGTGAAAAATCCTGAATGCGGTCACCGCCGTAAGGTATATATTCTTGCTTGACTAAATCAGCCGCCTTCGCAAGATTATCCTTGAGTGGCGTTTTAATATAATCAGGTATATCTGTTGTTTGTGTATTTGTTTTGGTGCCTGACTTACAAAATGAACCCATTACTTATCTCCACAAGAAGTGACTTGTTTCCCCTGTTATTACTGTTACACCAAGTTCTTTACCAAAAGTTTTGTAAAGTCTTGATTTTGCTTTGGTATCCACCACCCCAAAGTTTGCTATGACAAGTGGGATACCAGCTTGCTTTGCCATACTTCTAGCGGCATCTACCATTTTAAATATTGCCCTCGTTTTTCTTGCCTCTGGTGCTACATATGTAAATTGGTCAAACAACCCAAAGTCATCAGACCACCAGAAGCGGTCAGGTCGTAATCCTAAAACAGCTTTTGGTACACCTTGTACCTCTGCAATAAGTATACACCCTAACTCACGGCAGTGCCGTATTGCTTTGTTTACCCTGTCTTTATTGACCGAACCTAAACCTGACTCTTTGTGCATATCCATCAATAAAGACAGAATAACTTCTTCATCACGCTCTGTTGCGTTCCTCAGATTTAACTCTGTCACTGTATTTCCTAAGTGCTTTCATGCGTTTCTTTTCCAGAACCTTGATACCCCGTTCATAACTACCATTGCCCTCATCAAGAACTCGTTCATACGGCTCTACATACTCCTGACTTGATAACATAAAGGGTCCAACTAAGTCGTCTTTAGGACCGCCAGCACCAATAACCTCTCCATGCTTTCCACGAGGTATGCCATCTTTTGCCTTTATAATACCGGGCATCTGTTCAAAAAATCTAAACTCACCAAGTCCATCTCGTCCGTACCTACTAAGGTCACTAGGCATTGATGGTGTACTACGAACGAAAGAATCTCCTATTGTCTGGTCACCAGTTGATGCAACAGGTTCACAAGAATTGGTTTGTGAATTAAACTTAAATCCTGCTGGGCATGGGTCTAAAGGTGTCTGACCCCTACCTTGTTGACCACTATCATCACCATCATCATTCTTTGGTGGGTTAACCAAATTGGAAAACGGCCCCTCGTAATCAGCATCTGGACTGCCAGTGTAAGTTGTCACTCCGAATTTATTTGTTGTTAAGGTTCCCTTACCAGTGTCTATCTCAAGACTTAAACCGTCTTCGCCAAGCGTAACTTTGTCAGGGTTGTCTGCGGAATATGTAAATATATCACCAAGTGGGTCGTATCGTGATTCTTCCCTCAAGCCAAGTTTGGTAGAAATAAATCCCATTGGTGTGTAATTCATAGCCTTGGCAATACCGCCACCAATTTTTGTCATGAGGGTATTGTCAAAGTTTTCTCTAAACTTGTTGTAGGCAGAACCGGGGGCAAATGTATCAGCACCTTCGTCACCAAAAATATTTTTTACCCCTTCGTTAAAACGATTAGATGTTACACTTCTATTTGGACCTCTGTAGCTGTCTTCACTAAATCCGCTGTCCGCTGAACCTGCTGTGAAGTTTACGTTACCACCGCCTCTGATGGTGTCGAAAGTAACATCAGCTTGACCTTCATCAAAACCAGAACTAAAGGGGGTTTTCATATTTGCATTGGCGTCATCCACGGCTTGTTGTGCGGTGCCGCTTTCTGGGCCACCTAAGTCTTTACACATTACGCTAGTATCCCTTTGTTTCTAAGTGCTTGTATTACCGTAGCCAGTACGTTAGCAACGTCCGCAGTTGTTGCAGTGCCAGCGTTCAAATCTTTATCTTGAGTAAAGTTACTTACAGCAAAGCTAACATCTGGGTCACCCGTGTTAGCCGCTTGATTAATCTTCTCTATCTCGTTCTCAAGTTCATCTATGAGAACGTCACCCCAGTATCTTAAGTCTTCAGTCGGTCTGGGTAGCGTAGCCATTATCTCTCACCATCTGCTTGCATATCGACTCTTGTAAAGCCAAGACGCCAACCCGTGCCGATTGAGTTACTTTCTGCCTTGATAGACATCTGCCTTCCTCGCAACCTTGGATTAATTCTTTCCGTAGCTGAGGTGACTGGAAATGGTCCTTTAGTTGTAAAACTGGACATAGCGTCTTTTCTTGTTTTGAAGGTAACGTCAACCGTTCCGCTTGTTTCAATGTCAGGCAGTGCGCGAGTGACGAACATAACCTCTTGGCCGTCCCCAATGTCCATGTCTGCCGACTCAATATAAGACTGCATAGCCGCGCCATCTGCATCCTCACCGATTTCATGTGAGTATAGATATCCGTTAGTTGCGGCACCTGTATTGTTTGGGAATGTTGATGCGTCTGTCCATGCCGTTCTATCCATTGTCCCGACATCCCAGACATTCTCACGATAATTATATTTAACATATCTATTGTTCTCGTTATTAGAGGCATCTGGATAGAACCAAAAAACTTCACTATGTTCCTTGTCTAGTCCTGCCGCTACCTTTTCTACTTGAATAGGATTGAGGTCTTCAAAAACAAAATTGTTTACTGGACCAATAAGTGGTCTAACCGTTCCGTCAAAGGCGAAGAACTGGTTAATACCCATCCAATAAACAATACCGCCTACTTCTACAGAAGCAAGCGGTCCACCAAGCCCACATCCCGTGGCTAATTCACGAAAGCCAAATGTATACGGTGGCCCACGAAATGTCATAGAGTGCAGACTTGTGTCAGTCCAAATCAGTATCTGACCGCGAGTTCTTCTTGCACCAATAATCTTAGAGCCACCAGTCAACCTTTGTGAACCCGCAGTATTTGTCGCGGCGGCTGTCCACGTTCCCGTTGTTTCTTGACTGGCAAACTTAACTGTCAGTGGGTCATCTGCACCAAGAGAAACTAAATGTCTATCTGGTGTGGAAACGATAACGCTTCTTGATGTGTTTGGTGTTTCACTATCGCCTGTGGATGAGTCTGTTATTTGTGTGGCTCTTGTTCCAACACCAGCAGAAGCATCCCATGTCATAAGCGGATGACCGATAACGGAAGCTACCAAATCTTCACCGAATATATCAAACGACCAAGTTCTTGCATCAACCTCAAGACCTGTGGTATTTGCTGGCACATTCCATCCACCACCGTTTCTTGCAGTGTTCCAAGTTCCGACACCCCAACCGTAATCAAATACAGAATCAGATTGACCGGGATTTAAAAGGTACTGAAACGATACCGTGCCGCCTACAGAGGAACCTGTTGATGTGGCGTTGCCAGAGGCTGTAATACTAAACGAGTTCGTATTAATAAAAGTAATCGTAAACTCTGTGCCAGCCGCCCAAGATATACCGTTGAAGTTTGCCGCCCCAAGAATAATTCTATTTCCATCCACCATGCCATGTGCGGATGATGCTACTGTTACGGTAGCAGAACCATTAGTTACACTAAATGCATTACTAAGATTGCCTGACGAGACGACTGGAGTGACATCATACAACACACCACCCTTAAGTATATATAAATGTGTATGTGTACCGACAGCCATGAGGGCGTTGCCATCGTTGTCTCTCCACTGCACAAGACCACGACAAGAGCCAGAGAACTGGTTTTGTGTTAACTTTTGCCACCCCTTAATTTTTTCCGCCTTGCCGTTCCAGAATCGTATTTTATCAGAGTCAATCCACCTACCCTCTGATGAATAGCTAGTGTCATCTTTTACGATTCCCGGCATAAATTTTAAAGTAGCTAGTGGCATTAAGAAGCCCTTCCACCATAAAATTGATTAAGTCCTATTGTTCCAGATGAAGGCAAAGAAGAGTTGGCGGCTACATCTATGCTTGTGCTTCCGGCGTTTCCATAAAACTGAACACTTGAACTGGCCCAACCAGCGGAAGGCCAAGACACAACACACTGGACTCTGTCACCAGCATTCAATGGTATTGTACCGCTAACACCAACACTCGCATTTACGGTGTAGGGTGTATAGTATTGTGTATATTGAGAGTAACTACCAGTATCTCCTGCCTTTACATTCCATGTGTATTGCGCCCTATTGTATCCATTTTGGATATAATAAGAAGTTGCATAGTTGTAAGTTCCAGTTTTATCAATTACCCAAGATGTATTGCCTGAACCCACCCCGCCGTTATCAGCCCATCTATTGTGAACATAAAGATAGTTTCCGCTATTCAAGGTCGCTGGAGTACCCCAATAGTCTCCACGAATATCCGAAACACTTCCCGCCAGAGAACTCGCTGTGACTTGTTCTGTCACTGTAGATGGCGCACCAACACCTAAATAGTATTCCGATATGCTGTGCGGTGCAGTACCACCATACTCAGCCGCTATGTCAGCGAGTGATATTGCGCCTGATGTTTGTAGTGTCATGATTAGATAGTTCCAAATGCTGTTACGTTATCAACAGATGTTATGTGACCGTTAGTTGCTATCTTTGCCACTCCCGTGCCGCCGTATGAAAAGACTAAGTTGTTGCTAGAGTCCACTGTTATCGTCCAAGCGGAGCCAGCATTAACTAGACTTAGAGACGCACCTAAGGACGATGATGCGTTAGCAAATGATATTTGCCCAGAGCCGTTTGTTGTTAAAACTTGATTAGCGGTTCCATCTGCTTGAGGAAATGACAGTCCGTCAATAACAACAGAACCAGTTCCGTTTGGTGTTAGACTGATGTTTCCGTTTGTATCTGTAGATGTAATTGAATTACCATTGATGTTAATGTTGTCTACATCAAGGTCACCAGTTATATCAGTTGTGCCTGTAATTGTTGTGTTGCCAGCCGCTAGAGTTCCAGAACCAACTATGTTGGATGAGACATTGAGTATACCAGTTACATCCACTCCACCTGATACGGCCTCTGCTTTTGTTACACCGTTGTGTCTAAGCTGATTAGCGGACCCCTCAGACAGGGAGTAAACACTGTTAACGCCGTCAGTGTGTATAATGCCAGAGGAGTTTGCAAATACTGTCGTTGTTGTTGCGCCATTGCCAACTTGAAATGTGATGTTCTGAGAGTATCCATTGATAATGTTAATTATTTTTTTAACAGATGATGGCAAGGTAACGGTAACCGCACCAGATGGTGAACCAGTATATCTATACGTTGCGTATCTCTCTTCTTGACCAGATGTGCCATCGGTTGGTGCGGAAACAGTTTGTGACGTAGCACTAGAAGAAATTGTGTAAATTTCTGCCATTGCCTCGTCAATGATATCAAAATTAGTATTGGTAATATCACCCCAAGAGTTGGCGTTTTCACCCGACCCTTGTTTTTCAATTCCTAGATTGGTGTAGGTTGACGGCATTTTATCCTCTTTCTCGACTTAATATAA
>CEQD01000840.1_pt1 | contig 15903 bp, 24 predicted proteins | sample 530511 | NCBI WGS metagenome assembly CEQD01 (sample SAMEA2620230, study PRJEB7988) | marine metagenome | biome: marine biome (ENVO:00000447); feature: surface water layer (ENVO:00002042); material: "saline water (ENVO:00002010), including plankton (ENVO:xxxxxxxx)" | depth 5 m | reverse complement strand
TCTTCTAAGTACCACGTGCATGATGAAAAAGAGGTTTCAAAATTAGGTGATGTTGTAACTATTCAGGAATGCAAGCCGATATCGAAGACTAAAAGTTGGAAATTAATTGAAGTTATTAGACAAGGTGAAAAAACATGATTCAGACTCAAAGCATGTTAAATGTTGCTGACAATAGCGGTGCAAGATCAGTAATGTGTATAAAAGTACTTGGCGGCTCTAAAAGGAGAACTGCCAACATTGGTGATGTAATCAAAGTTGCTGTGAAGGAAGCTTTGCCCCAGAGTAAAATTAAAAAGGGATCTGTAATGAATGCGTTAATTGTGAGGAGCAGGTCAGGAGTTAGACGGTCTGATGGCTCTAAAATTGGTTTCGATGAAAACGCAGTTGTTCTGCTAAATAATAATAGAGACCCCGTAGCAACTCGAATTTTTGGGCCTGTTACACGTGAGCTACGATCAGCTAAGTACATGAAGATTGTCTCATTGGCACCGGAGGTTCTCTAATGAAAAACAAAAATACAAAACTTAGAGAAGGAGATGAAGTAATCGTAATCTCAGGAAAAGAACGTGGCAAAAGAGGCAATATTAAACAAATAGTCGGCTCAAAATGCATTGTTAACGATTTAAATCTTGCAAAGAGGCATACCAGACCCAACCCACAGCTTGGGATTACAGGCGGAATAGTTGAGAAGGAAATGCCTATTGAACTTTCAAACTTAATGATCTGGAATTCAGCCGCTAAAAAAAGAGACAAAATTGGATTTAAAGAGGAAAAAGGTAAAAAAGTTAGAATTTTTAGATCTACAGGCAAGGAAATAAAATAATGAATTTTAAAGAAAAATACACAAAAGAGATCGCTCCTGCTCTAAAAGAAAAGTTAGGCTTGAAATCTATAATGGAGGTTCCTAAGCTTCAAAAAATAACGATAAATATGGGTGTTGGAGAAGCTTCTAAGGACAAAGGTGTTCTAGAAAATGCATTGAAAGATCTCGAAGCCATTTGCGGGCAAAAACCTGTAATAACAAAGGCTAGAAAAGCAGTCTCAACATTCAAGATTAGAGAACAGTACCCCATAGGTTGCAAGGTAACCTTAAGAGGCAGTAAAATGTACGACTTCTTTGAAAGACTCATTAACCTCGCAATACCAAGGGAAAAGGATTTTAGAGGCTTGAGTACAAAATCATTTGATGGGCAAGGGAATTACAATATGGGAATTAAAGAACAAATTATCTTTCCTGAAATTGATTACGATAAAGTCGATAAATTAAGAGGCATGGATATAGCAATTACAACATCTGCAGTCGGTGATAATGAGGCTCAAGAGCTTCTTGCGAGTTTTAACTTTCCATTTAGAGGTAGAAATGGCTAGAAAATCATTAGTTGAAAGAGAAAAGCTCAAAATTAAACTTGTCAGCAAATTCGCTGACAAAAGAGCGCAACTTAAAGAGGCCCAAAGAACAGCTACAACATTCGAAGAGAGAATGGAGGCACAAAGAGAGCTTCAAAAACTACCAAGGCGGTCCAATCCAAATAGAGTTGTTAGGCGATGTGCACTAACAGGTCGCCCAAAAGGGGTTTATAGAAAATTTGGACTAAGCAGATCAAAATTAAGAGAGCTAGCAATGTCAGGAAAGCTCCCAGGAGTAAAAAAATCAAGTTGGTAATATTATGACAGATCCAATAGCAGACCTACTTACGAGAATAAGAAACGCTCTTTTAAGAGGGAAAGAAAGTGTGAGTGCGCCCCATTCAAAAATTAAACATGAATTATTAAAGTTGCTAGCAAAAGAAGGCTACATATTGGCGGTAAAGAAGGTAAAAAGAGACTTTTCAGAATTAGATATATCACTTAAATACGTAAATGATGAGTCTGCAATAAGAGAAATACAAAGAGAATCAAAACCTGGATTAAGAAAGTACGTAAGTTATAAGGATCTAAAGCCCTATAAAGGTGGACTTGGAATGAAAATTCTATCCACTAGCAAAGGTCTTAAAACTGATAAAGAAGCAATCAAGGATCAACTTGGTGGCGAAGTAATTTGTAGGGTGTTTTAATATGTCTAGAATAGCAAAAGATCCAGTAATTATTCCATCAGGCGTCTCAGTTGTGCAAGAGAACGCAGACCTAGTTATCAAGGGTCCTAAAGGAGAAACTAAGTTAGCAATTAATCCAAATATTGCCCTAGATATTTCCTCTGAGCAAATTCAAGTTAAATGGGAAGGAGAGGAAAATAAAGCTATTGCTGGAACAATGAGAGCCTTAATTTCGAATGATGTTACAGGGGTAAGTGAAGGCTTTACAAAAAATATTAAACTTAATGGTGTTGGCTACAGAGCAAACGTTCAAGGAAAAAAATTGGTTTTAACATTGGGATTTTCACATCCTGTTGAGTATTTATTGCCTGAACAAGTGGATGCCAAATCAGAAAATCAAACAGAATTTAATCTTACATCAATAAACAAACAAATTTTAGGTCAGGTATGTGCAGAAATAAGAGCATTCAGACCACCTGAGCCGTACAAGGGCAAGGGAATATTTGTTGATAATGAACACGTAATTAGAAAAGAAAGGAAAAAAGCAGCAGCTGCTGGTTAGAATCATGGCTAAAGAGATTGCAAGAATAAGAAGATCAAGAAAACAAAGAGCACTGCTACAAAAAGCTGGAATTGTTAGACTGGCTGTATTTAGATCATCAAACAATATATCTGCACAACTTATTGATTCATCTAATGGGAATGTTTTAGCTTCAGCATCATCTCTTCAAAAGGATCTTAAGATTAAAGGTGGAGGAAATATTGATGCTGCCAAAAAAGTGGGCAGTGAAATAGCAAAAAAATCAATTGATTTAGGCCACAAAAAAGTTTCTTTTGATAGATCTGGTTATAAATTTCATGGAAGAGTAAAGGCACTAGCTGATGGAGCTAGAGAAGGAGGCTTAGATTTTTAATGGAAGATAAAAATTTACAAGATTTACAACAACAAGACACACTTGTTGAAAAATTAGTACAAGTAAATAGAGTTGCCAAAACAGTGAAAGGTGGAAGGGTTATGTCTTTTACTGCCCTCACAGTTGTGGGAGATGGAAATGGTAGAGTTGGCTACGGAAGAGGTAAAGCAAAAGAAGTACCGGTTGCAATACAAAAAGCACTAGATGAAGCAAAGAGAAATATAGTAAACGTTGATCTAAATGGAAATACACTTTGGTATCCAGTCACTGAGAAAAGTTCTGCAACAAAAGTTTATATGCAGCCTGCCTCAGACGGTACAGGAATAATTGCAGGTGGCGCAATGAGAGCTGTACTAGAATTAGTTGGAATTAAAAACGTTCTTGCAAAGTGCTATGGATCAACAAACCCAATAAATGTTGTAAGGGCAACAATAAATGGTTTGTCAAAAATGGAGTCTCCTGAACAAGTAAAAGAAAGAAGAAGTTAATCATGGCAAAATTAAAAGTTACACAATTAAAGAGTCTCATTGGACGTAAGAAAAATCACAGACTATCGGTCAAAGGCCTAGGCTTAAGAGGTATTGGAGATTCAAAAGTTGTTGAGGATACCCCCTCAATTAGAGGAATGATAAATCAAGTTGAGTACATGATTTCAGTAGAGGAAGTTAAAAAATAATGGACAAATTAGCTCTGAATAACATTAATGATAATCCTTCAAGAAAAGATAGAAAAAGGGTTGGAAGAGGTACAGGATCTGGTGTAGGGAAAACAGCAGGACGAGGCCATAAAGGTCAGAAATCTCGTTCTGGAGGCAACGTAAGACCTGGTTTTGAAGGCGGGCAAATGCCTTTACAAATGAGGGTCCCAAAATTTGGTTTCTCTTCAAGAATTTCCAGGGTGTCAGAAAGTATAAATGTAAAGCAACTTGAAGGTGTAAAAAAGATTGATATCCAAACTCTCCGAAAAATTGGCCTCATAAAAAAAAGTACAAAGAAAGTAAAAATCTTTGGTAAAGGTAAGTTATCTGCGAAAGTTACTGATGAAAATATTAAGATTTCAAAAGGAGTTATAGTTGAGTAATTCAATGTCTGAATTGTGGAGTAGATTAGGCTTTCTTGCCTTCGCATTAATTATTTATAGACTTGGGACACATATCCCTATTCCTGGTATTAACCCTGAACAGGTAGCAGCATTGTTCCAACAAAGCCAAGGAACAATTTTGCAATATTTCAATTTGTTTTCAGGTGGAGCACTTGAGAGGATGAGTATATTTGCTTTAAGTGTCGTACCATACATTTCCTCTGCGATTGTTATGCAGCTCTTTTCAAATTCTCTTCCATATCTACAGGAGCTAAAAAAAGATGGACAAACTGGACGTAACAAAATTACACAATATACGAGATATGGAACTGTCATATTTGCCTTGGTCCAATCTACAGCACTTACTGTAACTCTACAATCTGCAGGTTTAATTGATGCAGGTAGTATTTTCTCAGCAATAGTAGCAATATTATCAATCGTTACTGGTACTGTATTTTTAATGTGGTTAGGTGAACAAATAACAGAAAGAGGCATAGGGAACGGAATCTCGCTCTTAATTGCAACCAGTATAATTGTCGGAGTTCCAAGAGCATTCGGGCAAGCACTAGAACAAGCACAACAGGGAGACCTAAACTACCTTCTTCTAATAGTATTAGGAATTTTATCCATAGTAATTGTTGCTTTTGTAGTTTTTGTTGAGAATGCACAAAGAAAGATAACTGTAAACTATGCGCAAAGAAACCAAGTTAGAGGAATGATTCAGGCACCCTCAAGCTTTTTACCCCTGAAACTTAATATGTCTGGAGTTATACCTGCGATCTTTGCAAGTACATTCTTATTGTTCCCAGCATCATTGTCTTCATGGTTTGGAAGCGTAGACGGGTTAGGCGGGCTACAAGAATTTTCACTGTATTTAAACCCCGGCCAGCCACTTTACATATTGATATTTGTTATTTTGATAGTTTCTTTTTGCTATATTTGGTTAGCACTGACTTTTAATTCAAATGATATAGCAGACAACCTAAAGAGGGGCGGAGCATTTATCCCTGGAATAAGACCGGGAGAGCAAACTGCAAGTTTCATTGATTTAATTCTCTCCAGATTGACTGTATTTGGAGCTTTTTATCTCTCACTGGTATGTATACTCCCACTATTACTAATCAACAGTTTTGGGATTTCTTTTTACCTTGGCGGAACATCAGTTTTGATTGTTGTCGTGGTTTTATTAGATCTTCAAAGACAAATACAATCTTATGTAATGAGTGAACAATATGCATCTATCTTAAAAAATGCTAATATTTCGGGCTCAAAAAAGAGTAGAAGAAGATGAAAGTGAGATCGTCAATAAAAAGAATTTGCAAAGACTGCAAAATAGTAAAAAGAACAGGAACATTATTTGTGATCTGTAAAAATAAAAGACATAAACAAAGGCAAGGATAATTATGGCAAGAGTTGGAGGAATAAATATACCTGATAATAAACATGTAGATGTTTCTTTGTCTCACATTTTTGGTGTAGGCCGTAATACAGCTCAAAAAATATGCAACAAGTTAAAGATTAAATTTGATCAGAAAGTTTCAAGCTTGTCTGAGGCCGATCTTGATAAGATAAGAGATGAGTTGAAAAATTACCAGATTGAGGGTGATTTAAGAAGAGATATTAATTTTAATATAAAACGTTTAATGGATCTCGGTTGTTATAGAGGTATTAGGCACAGAAAAGGCCTTCCCTTAAGAGGTCAAAGAACTAAAACAAACGCAAGAACCAGAAAAGGTCCAAGGAAACCTATTAGAGCGTAATGGCAGGCAAAAAGAAAACAAAAAGAATTGTAACTGATGGGATCGCACATATTAATGCATCCTTTAATAATACAATTGTGATGATTACCGATATGGGTGGAAATGCACTTTGTTGGGCAACCTCTGGTGGTCAAGGCTTCAAAGGTTCAAGAAAAAGCACACCATTTGCAGCTCAAATTGCCGCAGAAAGAGCTGGAACTATGGCAAAAGACATGGGTATGGTAAATGTAGAAGTAAGGGTCAAAGGACCAGGTGCCGGTAGAGAATCTTCCATAAGAGCACTAAATGGTTGTGGTTTGAGAATAAATAAAATTACAGATGTTACTCCACTCCCTCACAATGGGTGCAGACCACCAAAAAAGAGGAGAGTATAATGGCAAGGTATAGAGGTCCAAGATTAAGATTATCAAGAAGAGAAGGTACAGACCTGATGCTTACTAGTGGCACAAGAGCAATTGAATCAAAATGTAACTTTGAAAAAAAACCTGGAAATGCAATTACAAGAGGAAGATTATCAGATTATGGGACTCAGCTTAGAGAAAAACAAAAAGTTAAAAGATTATACGGACTTTTGGAAAGACAATTTAGAAATTATTATCTGAAGGCTGCAAAATTAAAGGGAAATACAGGAGAAAATTTATTGAACCTTCTTGAATCAAGGTTAGATAATGTTGTGTATAGGATGGGATTTGCAACAACAAGAGCTGAAGCCAGACAAATTGTTACTCATAAATCTGTTGAGGTGAATGGTAAATCAGTAAACATTCCATCTTTCAGCGTAAAACCTGAGGATGAGGTTTCTATTAGAGATAAAAGTAAAGAGCAACTAAGAATCAAGGCTGCTATTCAACTTGCTAAGAATAAAGATAAGCTTAGCTGGATGGATGTAAGTCTTGATGAAATGAAGGGGAAATTTCTTAATTTCCCAGATAGATCAGAGTTAAGCTCTGAAATAAATGAAAACTTAATCATTGAGTTGTACTCAAAGTAAAAGAGGAAAATATGGAAGATAAATTGAATGTGTTGGCGCCTGAAGTTATTAAGGTAGATGAAGTTGATAAGAACAACCTTAGAGTTGTTTTAGAGCCTTTTGAAAGAGGATTTGGTTATACGGTTGGCCATAGTTTAAGAAGGATAATGCTTTCTTATATGCCTGGAGCTGCAGTTACCGAAGTGAAAATTGATGGCGTATCACATGAATACGGAACAATTGAGGGCGTTAAAGAGGATATTCTAGATATACTTCTGAATCTGAAAGATCTTGCAATAAAACTTGATGGTGTCAGCGAAGCAGAAGTTAAATTGAATATTAAGACTCCAAAAACCGTAACAGCATCAGATTTAGAACTTCCAGCTGGAGTTGAAATAATTGATTCAGATCATGTAATTGCCACATTAGTTGAGCCTAAAAAACTTGTTATGACTATGAAAGTGCAAAGTGGAATAGGTTATGTTCCAGCTGAATCAAAGAAAGATAAAAATGTAGATTCGCTTCATCTTGATGCAATTTACTCCCCAGTAAAAAGGGTTAATTATAAAGTTGAAAATGCTCGAGTTGAAAATAGAACTGATCTTGATAAGTTAGTCCTAGATCTCGAGACAGATGGAACAATTGATGCCAAGCAAGCAGTAAAATACGCAGCAACAATTATGCAGCATCAGCTTTCAGTTTTTGTGGATGAAGAGCTGGTATCAAGGAAAGAGAAAAGAAAAGACAAATACGATTTTGACCCACTCTTACTGAGATCTATCGAAGAGTTAGAGCTAACAGTAAGGTCTACAAATTGTCTGAAAGCAGAAAACATATTTTTGATAGGAGATCTTATTCAACGTTCAGAAATGGACCTTTTGAAAACACCTAATCTTGGAAAAAAATCATTAAATGAAATCAAAGATGAGTTGGCATCAAGAGGACTCTCAATGGGAACAGTGCTGAAAAATTGGCCGCCAATGTAATATGAGACATAAGAAAGTAAGCAGAAGATTTAGTAGAACATCATCACATCGAATTGCTATGATGAGAAATCTGGCTGCTTCACTCATTGAACACGAAATTATAAAGACTACTGTCGAAAAAGCTAAAGAGTTGAGACGTTTTTTAGAGCCATTAATCACAAAATCAAAATCTGACAATTTACATTCTAGAAGAGTAGTTTTGTCAAAATTAGATTCCAAAGAAGCTGTTAAGAAACTATTTAACGATCTTGGACCGAGATTTGTAGGTGTTAATGGGGGTTATTTAAGGATAATTAAAGCTGGGTTTAGAGCAGGAGACAAAGCAGATGTTTGTTATATTGAGCTTACTAAGAGGATAGAAGTGAGTGAAACTACGGATGAAGTTCTTGATCCATTAGAACAAAAAGAAGAAAAAGTTGAAGATGCTGCAAAGATAACTCAATCAAAAGTTACAGATGAGAAGCCTGCTGTCAAGGAATCACCGAAAAAGCCTGCAGCCAAAAAACCTGCTGCCAAGGAAGAAGCACCGAAAAAACCTGCAGCCAAAGAACCTGCTGCTAAGGAAGAAGCACCGAAAAAACCTGCAGCCAAAAAGCCTGCAGCCAAAAAACCTGCTGCCAAGGAAGAAGCACCGAAAAAACCTGCAGCCAAGAAAGATAAGCCAAAAGAAAATTGGTGGTCTCGTTTCTTTAAGTAGTCTTTAAGACTTTACCTGTATAGGATTTCTTATTACTTATAATCTTTTTAAGATTTCCTTCAGCAACAATATTTCCTCCACCATCTCCGCCTTCAGGTCCAAGGTCAATAATCCAATCAGAACACTTGATTACATCAAGATTGTGTTCAATTACTAGCACTGAGTTTCCTTTGTTAACAAGGCTATTGAGTACATCCATTAACATTTGGATATCAGAGAAATGCAATCCTGTTGTAGGCTCATCAAGAATATAAAGTGTTTTACCTGTGTCGCGTTTTGATAGTTCTTTTGATAGTTTTACTCTTTGAGCTTCACCTCCAGATAGAGTATTAGCTGCCTGACCCAGCTTAACATAAGCTAGTCCAACCTCTTTAAGAGTTAAAAGTTTTTTATAAATCTGTGGTATTGCTTTAAAAAACTTTAGCCCCTCTTCAACTGTCATTTCTAATATTTCATGAATATTTTTTTCTTTAAATTTTATTTCTAATGTATCGTCTCTAAATCTTTTGCCCTTACAAACATCACATTCAACAAAAAGGTCTGGCAAAAAGTGCATCTCAACTTTCACCCAACCCTCACCTCTACAATTTTCACATCTTCCGCCCTGTACGTTAAATGAGAATCTTCCTGGTTTGTAACCCCTTGCCCTAGATTCTTGGGTATTTGCAAAAATTTCACGAATATATGTAAAGAGTCCAGTATAAGTTGCAGGATTTGATCTTGGTGTCTTCCCAATAGGGCTCTGATCAATAGATATTAATTTATCTATATTTTCTTCTCCAATGAGTTTTTTATACTTCACTCTCTCAGGAAGTTTTGTACCTAAAAGTTTATTTTGAATAGCGGGAATTAAAGTATGATTTATAAGAGAAGATTTGCCTGAACCTGATACACCGGTAACGCTTACTAATTTATTTAATGGAAATTCAACACTCACGTTTTTTAAGTTATTTGTTTCAGCACCACGAATATAGATACTTTTTACTGAATCAATTCTGTTTTTGTCCTTCAAGTTTATTTGAAGCTCTTTTGAGAGATATTTTGATGTAAGAGAGTCTTTTTTACTTAATATATCTTTCAGGTTACCTTCTGCAACAATTGCTCCTCCATGAATTCCAGCTCCTGGACCTAAATCGATTATATGATCCGCATTTCTTATCATTTCTTCGTCATGCTCAACAACAATAACAGTATTTCCAAGGTCCCTAAGTTTAAGTAATGTATTAATAAGTTTTTGATTATCACGTTGATGAAGACCAATAGACGGTTCATCTAGAACATATATTACTCCCACCAGACCTGAACCAATCTGACTCGCCAATCTAATTCTTTGTGCTTCACCTCCAGATAGTGTTTGAGCGCCCCTTGAGAGGTTAAGGTAATCCAAGCCAACATCAATCAAGAAAGAAAGACGCAATGATATTTCCTTTGAAATTTTTTCAGCAATTTCAAATTTATTCCCCGAAAGTTTTAGATTTTCAATTAGATCAAGAGCATCCTTTATTTTTAAGTTACTTATCTCTGGGAGGCTCATATCTTCGACAAAAACATTTCTTGCAACTTTGTTTAATCTATATCCGTTACATGAGTTGCATGTTTTTTCTGAAATATAAGCACTTATTTTTTCTTTGATAAAAAATGAATCAGTTCTATTAAACTGTCTTTCTAAATTTTTGATGACTCCCTCGAAAACTTCTTCTTTCTTCTCACCTGATGTTAAATCAACGAAACGAATTTTTTTATTAATTCCAAATAAAATAATATCCTGACATTTCTTTGAAAGTTTTGCCCAAGGTTTATCAATATCCTCTTTTAAGAAGTCAAATAAGCCTATTAATTTGCTTTGATAATAAGGTGTATTCCAAGGTTCAACACAGCCTTGAGAAACGCTTAAATTCTTATATTTAACAACTTTGTCGGCATCAAAATACGAATTAACTCCAAGCCCATCACACTCCTCACAAGCACCACTTGGGTTATTAAAAGAAAAAATTTTTGGCTCTAATTCTTGTACAGAATAATTACATTTAGGACAAGAGTGCTTATTTGAAAGTCTATACTCCTTTTTTTCTGATGATATATCTACACTTCCATCAGAGAATGTTAATGCTGTTTCAATGGATTCTGTTAATCTCTGTTTACAATCTTTACTGTTATCGATTTTTAACTGATCAACAAGTACAGATATATTGTGTTTAACATTTCTCTCCAAGATTGGAACTTTATTAATCTGATACATTTCATTATCAATTTTTACCTTTGAGAACCCTTCTGCCATAAGTTGACCAAGTAGCTCAATATGCTCTCCCTTCCCATCCATAATTATTGGTGCAAAAACTGAAATACTGCTACCCATCTCTTCGCGAATAGTATCAGATACCATTGTTACAACAGGCTTTGCATCAAGACTTAGACCATGATCAGGACATTTTGGCACTCCAACTCTTGCAAATAACAATCTCAGGTAATCATGCACCTCAGTAATTGTTCCAACGGTTGATCTTGGGTTATGGGAAGTGGATTTCTGCTGTATTGAGATTGATGGAGATAAGCCTTCAATGGATTCAATTTCTGCCTTATCCATTACTGACAAGAACTGTCTTGCATACGTTGAGAGAGATTCAACATATCTCCTTTGGCCCTCAGCATAAATAGTATCAAAAGCTAACGAAGATTTACCAGATCCGGATAAACCTGTTATAACCGTTAGCTTATCTCTAGGTATTTGTAGAGATAAATTCTTTAAGTTGTGAGCCTTAGCTCCTTTAATGTCAATAAACTTCAAAATGATTCCGATATAAAGAAAAAATATTATAGAATATCTAAATGTCTAATGGTGTAAATAAAGTATTGATTATAGGAAATCTTGGCTCTGATCCTGAAATTAAATACACAAAGGCTGGTGATCCAGTCGCAAACCTTTCAATTGCAACTTCAGAAAGTTGGAAAGATAAAAACAGTGGCGATTTGCAAGAAAAAGTAGAATGGCACAGAGTTGTAATGTTTTCTAGGTTAGCTGAAATTGCAGAGCAGTATTTAAAAAAAGGCTCAAAAGTTTTTGTAGAAGGTAAACTTCAAACAAGAAAGTGGCAAGACCAAGAAGGTAAAGATAGATACACAACTGAAGTAGTTGCTAAAGAAATGACAATGCTTGATTCACGCTCTTCAAGCCAGGCTCAAGAGAATTCACCTAAGGTTGAGAGTGAAAAGCCTAAAGATGATTTCGAAGAGGACATACCTTTTTAGACCTTTCTAATAGCTATTGAACCATTAGTGCCACCAAAACCAAATGAATTCGATATAAATGAATTTACTTGGCATTCTTTCGATTCTCTCAGGATTGGAACTGCACCCACCTCTGGGTCAAGTTCCTCAATATTGAAGCTTCCTGCAATGAAGTTGTTCTTCATCATCAGAAGTCCAAATATTACCTCATGTACTCCAGCAGCTCCAAGGGTGTGACCTGTCAAAGATTTCGTGGAGGATAAAGGTGGTATTGAGCTCCCAAAAATTTCTGATATAGCAGCAAGTTCAGAAGTGTCACCAACAGGGGTGCTTGTTCCATGTGTATTTATATAGTCAACTGGTTTATCTAGATTTAAACCTTGCATGCATCTTTTTGCTCCGTCTCCAGATGGTGCTACAAGAGAATAACCATCACTTGTTTCATTGTAGGACACAATTTCACCATAGATTGTGGCTCCTCTTCTTTTTGCAGCTTCATACTCTTCGAGTATCACTATCCCTGCTCCTCCAGAGGGAACAAAACCATCTCTATTTAAGTCATATGGACGAGACGCTGATTCAGGATTTGAATTGTGTTTAGTACTTAAGGCTCCCATGGCATCAAACATAATTGACCCTGACCAATGAAAGTCTTCAGCTCCTCCAGCAATCACAATTTGCTGTCTGCCTAGTTTAATTAAGTCACATCCATGAGATATACAATGCAGACTTGTTGTACAAGCTGACGCAATAGAATATGAAATACCTTTAGTTTGAAAAAAAGTAGAAATTGCTGCAGATGTGGTGTTGCTCATTGTTTTCGTTACTGAATATGGGCCAATCCTCTTAATTCCACGTTCTCTGGAAACATCCATCACTCTCTGAATTTCTTTACTAGACCCAGTGCCTGAACCTACGACTACGCCTGTATTTTCGCTTTGAATATCATTCATTGATAAACCTGAGTCTTTTATAGCTGCCTCAGCAGCAAGATATGAGTAAGCTGAAGTTTCGCTCATGAAGCGAAGGAATTTTCTATCGATCTGATCTATATCTGCTGAAATGTTACCTGATACATGACATCTCATTCCATTATCAATGAAGTCTTGATTCAATATTAAACCTGATTTCCCATTCAACAGGGAATCAGAAATGCTATCAGCATCATTTCCAATAGGAGATAAAACCCCAATACCTGTAATTACAACTCTTTTCATGATTTAAGGGTGGATATTAAAAAATTCTCTGCATATTGCAAGTTTTCGTCTGCTAAAAGCTTTTTTGTCATTTTTATACAATTCTGTATTGCTTTATCTCTTTCACTACGTGTTTTTTTAAAACCGTCATCCTTTTCAATCTCTTTTTTTACACTTTGGTAATCACCTGCATGAATAAGTTTAATAATTTTCTCTTTTTTTGAAGCCACTGAGTTATTTAAGACAACTATCAAGGGAAAGGTATACTTATTTTCAGAAAGATCTTTAAATGTTTTTTTCCCACTTTCAGCATTTACAAAATCTGATAGATCATCGTTGAGCTGAAATGCATAACCAAACTCTTGACCAAGGTCTTTCAAAATCATAACTTGATGTTTTTCAAGTTTTGCATAAATTGCTATGGATTCTAGAATTCCAGAAAATAGTACGGCAGTTTTATTATTTATAACAATTTGATAATCACTAATGGAAACATTTAAATTTCCAATGTTTTTAAGTTGTTTAAACTCACCTTCAATAAGTTTTTCTGCACATTGAATTAAGATGCTCGCAATCTTCTGATTTTGTAAGCTATTAAGCGAACTAAATGTTTTGGTGTACAAATAATCGCCATATAATAATGCTTTGGTAACTCCCCATTTTTTAAATATTGTTTTTTTACCACGTCTTATTGGCGCATCATCGATAATATCATCATGTATAAGTGTCGAAAGATGTATGAGTTCTGTTGCTGAAGATAATTCAACTAAATCATTTCTATCAACTTCTAAAAATGTTCCATAAATGAAAATAAGCTTAGATCTAATAAATTTTCCTGACGATTGGAAGATATAATCGTTAATTTCCTGTATATCTTCTTCATGAGAATCAGTGATATTCTCCATATTTAGCTTTACTTCAGCCAAAAATTCAGTTAAATTTTGTTCCTCGAATATAGGCATAGTAATATTTTAAGAGATGTACGCAATTATAGACACAGGTAATAGTCAGGAAAAAGTTGAAGTTGGTTCAATTATCGAAGTAGACTTTATTTCTGATAAAAAAGATGGTGATAAAGTGAAATTTGAGAAAGTCTTACTAATATCTGATGGAAAATCACCAAAAATCGGAAAACCATATGTTTCAAAGGCATTTGTAGAGGGCAAAGTGGTTTCCCATAATAAAAAAGATAAGGTTTATGCTATACAATTTAGAAGAAGAAAAGATTCAAAAAGAATAGTTGGACACAGAAGAAAAATAACCAAAATCGATATTAAGGAAATAAACAATGGCACATAAAAAAGCTGGTGGCTCCAGTAAAAATGGAAGAGATTCCAATCCTAATTTTCTAGGAGTTAAGAGATTTGGTGGTCAAGCAGTAAGTGCGGGTGAAATTCTTGTTAGGCAAAGAGGAACTAAGTACCACGCAGGTCTCAATGTTGGGAAAGGAAGGGATGATACACTTTTTGCACTAACTTCTGGTGATGTTCAGTTCCAAAAAAAAGGAGCAAAAAAACGTAATTTCGTCAATATTATCCCCTCTAAATAAATATCTATGGCTTTTTATGATGAAGCCAGAATCACAGTAATTTCTGGAAAAGGTGGTGACGGCTGTTCTAGCTTCCGTCGAGAAAAGTATATTCCAAGAGGCGGCCCTGATGGTGGAGATGGTGGAAAAGGTGGGGATGTTTTAATTAGGCTAGACAAGAATTTAAATTCATTAATTTCATTGAAGGGCAAAAGACAATTTTCAGCTACAAAAGGAAAAGCAGGAAGCGGAAAAAATAAAAAAGGTGAATCTGGAGAGAATGAAGTAATTTTTGTACCAGAGGGCACGTTAATTTTTTCGGAGCAAACAAAAGAGCTCATTGGTGAAATTTCTTCAGAAAATTCAGATATTATTGTTGCTAAGGGCGGCAAAGGTGGACTGGGCAATGCTAGATTTAAATCCTCAACCAATCAATCTCCTAAAAAAACTACTAAAGGAGAGGAGCCTGAAGAAAGAAACCTATTTCTTGAATTGCGACTGATTGCAGATGTTGGTCTACTTGGACTGCCAAACGCAGGCAAATCATCTTTAATAAATTCAATTACAAACTCAAAATCCAAAATTGGAGCTTATGAATTTACAACTTTGGATCCTTCATTAGGAATTCTTGAAAATGAATTTAAAAAAATTAGTATTGCAGATTTACCTGGAATTATTGAAGGAGCATCAGAGGGGTCAGGGCTTGGAACAAAATTTCTTAAACATGCTTTCAGAACAAAATTATTGCTTCACGTTGTTGATAGCTCATTTGGACTAGACAAGGCAAATGAATCATATTCAATCATTGAAAAAGAATTAAAAGAGTTTCATTTAGATTTCTCAAATCAATCAAGGTGGCTAGTTATCTCAAAAATTGACTTAGTTTCTGAAAATCAGCTTGCGCAAATTATAAATTTTTTTCAAGAAAAATATCCTGAAATGCCTATATTCCCGATTTCATCAAAGACCATGGAAGGGTATGAGGTATTAAAAGAGAAGCTACTTAAGATTTAAGCTTACTGTTCAATCTGCTTTTTAATCTGGCTGCTTTATTTTTATGAATTACGCCTTTATCTGCAAGTCTATCGATTTTAGATTGAGAGTCTTTAAAGATATCTTTAACTTTTTTATCTTTAGACTCCACGGCAGAAAGAACATTCTTTACTGATGTTCTGACAATAGATCTTTGGGCATGTTTTAACTCATACCTGCTTCTATTTTGCCTGGCTCTTTTATCAGCCGATTTTGAATTTGCCATATTTCTTTAACTTGGTGGAGGCGGCGGGATTCGAACCCACGTCCGTCATCACTTTCTCCTCGTATCTACATACTTAGATTCATCAATTAATCTCGGCATATTGTAGCCTGATGATCAAGACACAAAAACCAAAGCCCAAAATTTTCTTTCAGATTCTGGGCGAAATCTGAATATATCCTACAAAATGACTACTATCAAATGTTGTAGGTCACAAATGATAGCAGGTTGACATTAAGCTGCCAATCTATAGTTGTAG
>CEQD01121327.1_pt1 | contig 16061 bp, 15 predicted proteins | sample 530511 | NCBI WGS metagenome assembly CEQD01 (sample SAMEA2620230, study PRJEB7988) | marine metagenome | biome: marine biome (ENVO:00000447); feature: surface water layer (ENVO:00002042); material: "saline water (ENVO:00002010), including plankton (ENVO:xxxxxxxx)" | depth 5 m | reverse complement strand
ATAAAATTACAGAAAATAGATCGGCATTAATATGGGATGCTTTACGAGAAAAAATTAAATCATGTGATCGTGAAGATTGCTGGTTAAATGAAATAAAAGATAACAAACTAAAACAAAAATTAATGGATTCGCTATTTGCTCCTTTTCATCCAAATGAATGGAAACAAAATCCTTCTACTTGGTTAAGCAATCATGATATATTTAATGTGTTATCACAGTATGAAAAAGCCTATCCTGAATTTCGGTTTATTGGTCCCACTCCAATTGATTTTGATAGTGCACCAAAAACATATGATGATGTTTGTGTATGGAAAGATTTATGTACATTTTCATTAGAAAAAGAAATAAAGAAAGGATTTAAGAAAATTGGTATTACATTTAATTTAGACAAACATACCGGACCTGGTACTCACTGGACTTCTTTATTTATTGATGTTACAGATAAATTTATATTTTATTTTGATAGTGCAGGTGAATCACTTCCTAATGAAGTTAAAAAATTAATTGAAAAAATTATACATCAGGGTTTAGATTTAAAAGAACCTATACAATTTACCTATTACGATTCATATATGTTTGAACATCAGAAAGGAAACAATGAATGTGGTATGTATTCTTTATTTTTTCTTATAACTATGTTAAGCAATAAAGTAAGCAATAAGAAATTTAAAAATGTTAAAGAGAAAATAGATTATTTTACAAAAAAAAGAATTAGTGATAAATTTGTTTTTCAAAAGCGAAAGCAATACTTTAACGAAGAATAAAATATATACATAATATAACTAGAATATATTATGTCTAACAAAGATACTGGTGGAGAACCTAAAAATAAAGAATATAAGATTGAAATCATAGATAAAGATAGCGAAGAAGGAGTTATTAATAGACTGAAAAAAGAAAAAGGTATAAAAATAGATAACATTAGTGATCGAACATTTGAGAACAAATTATTAGATTCTTGTTATAAATATAAACTACCTGATTTTTCAAATTTTTTTGGAAATATTTTAAAAGATCTTTTTAAACCCAGCAAAAAAGACAGAGAAATAAAAACAAAATTACAATTTTTTAAAAGTAGTAAACCAAATAATAGAGGATCATATATTTCTGATTTTCGTATTTCTGTAAACAACGAAGAAATGCCCTTTTCTAGTTTAGATCAAGTTGATTACTTTTTAACAAATTATATCGGCTTTGTGGAAAATGAGAAAAAGAGTGATAAAGATCCTACCAAAATTAAAGATCCGGACCTAATAAAAAAAAAATTTTTCAATAAAATTGAGAAAGAATATAGTCATTTTCCTGCTATGATAGATCGGGATATAAAAGAAGATATTGATAAAGCGGAAAATGATACAAATGAAAAGAAGAAAGTTGATGCTGCAGGTGCAGGAGGTAAATCACGAAAATATAAAAATCGCAACAATAAAAGTAAAAAAACAAAAAAAAATGGTAAGTCACGCAAAATGCGAAAATACTAATTTAGATTAAAATTTGAAATAATTAATTATACTATAATAAATTATTTCTCGAATAATAATATAATGGTAAATGTTATTTATCAAAAAAATATAACGCCTGATAGTTCATGGAAAGAAATATTACAAACAGAATTATTAAATAATAACATAAATTCGGATTATAATAAGATTCTTGAAACTGTACCATTGTCAAATTATACAATGGTAGATAATATATCAATTAAGACAGACCATATATTTTATGTAACTGAAGAACATGATTCTAATAATGTTGAGATACATTTAATCTTAGAATACAATGATATGACTGAAGAATTAATAAAAGTTGAGTTATCTATTTTAGAAAATAGTTAAATTATATATATTCTACATATTGTATATAATTATGTATTGGAGAGATTGGTCTTATGGAAGAAATACAATAAATTCTAATTTAAGACAATCTCTTTTAAAACCAAAAAAACAAAGTTATTTTGAACATTATTGTTGTTTTTGCGATAAAAAAGAAAAAGAAAAAGAAACTAAATATGTAAATAATGTACAATCTTCCGTATATGTAAATAATATAGAATCTCCCGTATATAAAAAAAAGTCACAAAAACAAGTAAAGTTCAAATTCTAATAATATTTGGCTATATGTGCAATATATGTTTGTTCTATTTCGTTTTTAATTGTGGCTCTTCCTTTTAAGCCATAATGCTTTGCATTCATATATTTGCCTCTTGTGATTACTTCTATATATTTACCTGGACCAACTCCAATATAACATACAATTGTTTTAGGTTTACTTCCTATAACCCTAGAACTTGCTATTAAACCACCAAAGTAAAATTCATCATTTTTTAAATAAAAGTAGCAATTTGGAAAGAATATTCCTTTTTGCATATTCCAATATCCGTAATTTTTAATTTGCTCTTCCAATGATAATTCTGCAAATTTTTTATTTCTTTTTTTTGCATATATTGATCCGTTTTCTTTTTTATGGATATAGGAATATACGTCAACACCATTTCTACATGCTTCATACAAATGTACCCATTTACGATATGAACTTTTTACATTTTTTATCGTAGAAAACCAAAAGCTTTTGATATTATGTGCCTTTTGATATGCTAATTTATACACCAATTGAGCATAAGAATAAGAATGTGACTTACAAAAACTATATAACTTTAAGTTCTTTAACTGATTCTCCAAATATTCTTTATCCTTTGAGCCTAATTTGTTCATCATTTCATCAAACATTATTTTATCTTCTTTATTCCATTTATTTTTTGCAATGGAACGACGATATTTATCTGCTAAATCTTCGTCTATATGTAAATATTGTGATAGTAATGTAATAGCGTCATCATCAAATATAAACTTTGTATTATAATCAATATCATTTATAGAAGTTCGTGTATCTTTTGCTGCTGGCCTAATTATAGCCAAACATATAGCCAAGTCACTAATTGATTTTGGTTTAATAGTCATTAGGGCTTTTCTCATTAGCGGTGATTCAGCCAATGTAATTCCAATATTATTACCAGACCATAATAATTCATATGTTTTTTGATCATAAGGACAATCATTGAAATCAATATTTTTTCCTACTATATTAATTAGTTGACTAATCCCTCTACTAGATAATATATCTATTTTAAAATTATTTGTCTTAGACACATCATTCTTATCATATACAATCTGACTAAGTGTTTTTTTATTTAACCTTAACTCATTAGGTACACCATCATGAAAGAATACTATACCTCCACAATGTAAAGAATAATGACGAAATGTATTATCAATTTCTTGTTGATATTCATATACCTTTTGTTTATCTTCTTCTTGCAAATTTTCTATGAATTCATATAATTCCTCTTTTGGTATTTGCCTATTTATTCCTATTTTTCGTAATGCTTCACGAAGTGCGGATTTTTCATGCCAATGTACATGATTACTTATTCTAGCAACTTGGTTTGGCCATTCCAATTCTAATTTTAAAAATACTTCATCCCGTAAATAATGTGGAAAATCAAAGTCTATATCAGGTAGATTATCACGATATGTATTTAAAAATCTTGCGAAACTAATCTCATGATTAATTGGATCTACATTTGAAATACCTAGCAAATAGCATACTAATGAAGAACCGCATGAGCCTCTAGTAACGTGTGGTATATAGTTTGTTAATTCCAATATATCAACAGCCCTAATTAAATAACTTGCCAAATTTTTACTTTCTATCATTTTTAATTCATATTGTAAACGGTCCTTATATTTTTGCTCATCCGGACATTTTCTTACAAATTTATTTATAATATCACAAATGGAATGAATAGTTGTTATTTCATTGTTCAGTAATAGTTCTGGCTTTTTCAATATCAATTCGTGCTCTATAAACTTTTTATTGTTTTCTTTTTTTTCTTTATATTTATACTTCCATGGGAAACCATTATTACAATTCAAATATTCATTCATTCTATCACATATTTTAATACAACTATGTGCTTTGAGATCTAATATTAACCCATACTTTTTCTTTAATAATTTATCTTTTCTTAAAACTCTCCCTATACACTGAATAAATGTTTTTGCATTTCTGTTCTCAACCTTATCTAAAAATATACAACAATCTAAATTTTTTATATCAGAGCCTTCTCTATGTTTACAAGCACAAAATAATATAGAATTTGTTTCAGTTTCAGCATATTTTGAGAACTCTGAGCTTTCTAGACTAGTATCAACATATATTGTAAAGTCTGAAAAATGTTCTTTCCACAAGTTAGATAGTTCATTGCAATATTCAATTATTCCACACCAAACAATAATTTTTTTATAATGTAACTTTGAAATATTATTTTTACAAATGTTTAATAAATCAGTATTTGTTAGATTCTCTTTTGATTCAACCCATTTGATTTTTGGTGCAACAATAACATCGTCACAAAAAGCGTCATAAATTGTGTATTCACTTATAATATTCTTATATGGAATATATTCAAGATATGGAGTGGCTGAAAACCCCAAACATTTTACATCTTCATTTTTCATCATAATGTATTCATAAAATTCTTTTGTAGTTTTATTTTGAATTGAATGACATTCATCATGTATAATTAAATTTATATCTAATTTTAATTTTTTATATTTTTGTTGTGATACAAGAAATTGGCGATTTATAATTAATAATATTGGTTTTTTCCAAAAAGTTGCACTATTTACTTTATCATACCAATCACTTGATTTATTTTCTGTATAGTCAATAATTAAAAATATCTTATGAATATCGTTATATCCTTTTTCTTTTAATGTTTTTTTATTGAATTGCTCAATTAATATTGATTTTTGCTCACATAACCATAATACATTGTTTTTTGGATAATAATGATTATATTTTATAATTAATTCCAAAGCAATCCATGATTTTCCTGTACCAGTTGCATGAAAATGAACTCCAGAAGTAAAATCATTTTGAACTGAAGTACATATAGCCTTGTTTTGATTATTTCTTAATTTATAGTCATTCATTTTTTATAAATTCTTTTGTTTTAACAAGTATATCAATTTTACTTTATATCATATTATTATATGAAAGATGTTATTATTATAATTATAGATGATCATTACTTTAATGTGACTGAATATGCAAAACATCATCCAGGAGGAAAACGAATATTAAAAAAATACCATATGAAGGATGCTACAAATGAATTTAATAGTATAAAAGGACACGGTGATGCATATGCTATAGATGAATTAAATAAATATTGTATTGGTCAAGTAAATAAAATAAATATTCATGAATATTTAACAAAATTTTAGTAATTCGTTGAAAAAATTTTGAAAAATGGACAAAAATTTTTGTCCATTTTTTTAAATTTTTGCTGACTTTTCAAAAAAAAAAGTGAAAAAATCACTTTACAGCATAATGCTTTAAATCAGAAAAAAATAATTATAATTCTGACTGCAATCAAAAAAATTTATATTTTTAAAATGATTTAAGGCGTTTTTTTTGTAGTCCTAATATAGGACTACATATGACTACAAATTTACGCCAAAATAAAGAACCAAAATATTTTTGTTATGATTGTAACTTTAAAAGCAGCAAAAAAAGTGATTATACTCGCCATCTTTCCACTGCAAAACATTTAATGACTACAAAAGGACTACAAAAAAACGCCAATGCATTGTGCTGTGATTGTGGAAAGATATATAGTTGCAGACAAAACCTTTATCGTCATAGAGCCAAATGCGCTTTTTTACACCCAAAAAGCGCGCTATTTCAAGAACAACATGAAAATAGTGAAACTGAAAAAAAAGATATGAATACCGAGACCATTTTAAATGTTATAAAGCAAAATCAAGAATTTAAGGATATGCTATATGAACAATCAAAACAATTACATGATACTCATGAACAATTAATGCGTTCAAACGAACAAAATATAAATATGCAATTGAAACTTTTAGATGCTTTTAAAGATGGAAAAACAATTGTAAATACTACAAACAATAATCAAAAGTTCAATTTAAATTTCTTTTTAAATACAACTTGCAAAGACGCAATGAATATGTCAGAATTTATAGAAAATATACATATTGATTGTAAAGATATTGAGAACATTGGAAAAAATGGTTATGTTATGGGAATGACTGACATGATTTTATCTAGAATTAGGGATTTAGATATTACAAAACGACCATTGCATTGTACAGATTTAAAAAGAGAAACTGTATATATAAAAGATAACGATGAATGGTCAAAAGATACTCCAGATAACTCTAAATTAAGAAATATGATTACAATTGTTGCTAACCAGAATTACGACGCTCTTCCGATTTGGCGAGAAAAACATCCTGAATGTAAAGATACGAGTAATCCACAATACGGTTTTTGCGTAGATATGATGCGTAACATTTTAGGTGATGTTGGAGAAAATCAAATCCGAATGGATAATAAAATAATAAAAAATCTTTCGCGACATATTGTAATTGATAAAAATTAATATGAATAATAAATTCTTATTAATTATGTATTGTTAATCTAGAATATCTGCGAGGAAAATATTTTAATATGAAATATACATTAAACGCAAGGGATGCATGAAATCTTACATGGTACCATACCCATTCTCTATTTTCTTTTTCATATTCTTTGTGTGATTTATGAAAGCAATAACCAATATTTAATGTATTCATTGATATTAACAAATTATAAGGCCAAGGTACACATAGGCAACCATGTATAAAGAAATAAGTAAATGATAATTTGGCAAAATAAATATCTAATAATCGCCGCCAGTCATATAAAGGGTTTCTCCAAAAATTAGCAGAAATTAAACTAGTAGTAATCAATAAAAAAGAAGGCCACTTTCTATCTTCATTATATTCATGTGCTAATATAGGAATTGTGAAGAGGAACGAACTCATTGTAATAAATTTTGATTGAGACCACGAGGTTACTTTTTTAATAGGCATTTTATGAAATAGTTGTTATAATATAACATTATTATTTATTATATTTTATAAATTAATTAATTCAGTTTATAAAATAGTATTTATGTAATGTTCTCATTAAAATTAATCTACTTTATCAAGAAAGAAAATAAATATATAATATAATCATATAGTATATATTTATGAGTGATCAAGAAAATAATGAAATATTTCGTCCTTTAGAAAAGTTAATAAAAAGGCCAAATCCAGTCCCATATAAAAAGTTTGTTGTTCCTATGCCTATAGAAATAAATGAAGATAATAAAGAAAAGGAAGATATTGAAGAAAAACCAGAGGATAAAGAACTTAGAGAGGAGGAAAAACCAAAAAAATTGGTTATTGATAAACGTAAAGATAACAAGGTGGATAGAATGGCTATTATAAATAAGATAAAGAAAAATATGAAAGTAGAGGTGCTTGATAAAAGTGATAAACCAGATAATATGATAGTAGAATTACGTGAAAATATCCCAACCAATACGGGTAAGGAGTTATTAATAGAAGAAAAAGACGAAGATTTAGAACAATTAGGAGAAGAAATAACAAATGAACAAAATATGTTTCATGATGAACCTATTGTAGAGATAAAAGAAGACTTAAATATGGAAATAGAACAAGATAACAAATCAACGAAGCCTATACGTAAAAGAAAATTAAAAATAGTATCAGAACCAGAGGATGTTACAAATGTTGATTTAACAACTGCTGTTATTCGAACTCAAAAAGTGATAGATAGACTTCCAAAAGAGAAAGAAAAAATAATAGTAAAAGCCCCTTCTTACTATATGAATAATCGTAAAATATATATACAAAAATTAACAGAATTATTTAGACCATATCAAAAAGAAATATTAGATAATCAAGAAAATGCATCATGTGACCAAGGTGCAAAAACACGCGATTTTGATTTATTAACTCATCAAAAAATTGTTAGAGATTATTTAAATTTATATACCCCTTATAGAGGATTATTGTTATATCATGGGTTAGGCTCGGGTAAAACATGTACCTCTATTGCTATAGCAGAAGGAATGAAATCTAATAAAAGAGTATTTGTTTTAACACCAGCATCATTAAAAATGAATTTTTTTAGTGAAATGAAAAAATGTGGTGATGACCTTTACAAAAAAAATCAGTTCTGGGAATTTGTTAGCATTGATGGAAATCCAGATTATGTTGGTATATTAGCGAAATCATTAAGTTTGTCAACAAATTATATTCATGAGAGAGGTGGTGCATGGTTAGTAAATATAAATAAAGAACCCAATTATGAAACATTAAATAGCGAAGAACAAAAATCATTAGATGATCAATTAAATGAAATGATTCGTGCAAAGTATACTGATATAAATTACAACGGTATGAACGAAAATAAAATGAAATTATTAACAGGTAATTATACAAATAATCCGTTTGATAATTCGGTAGTAATTATAGACGAAGCGCATAATTTTGTAAGTCGTGTTGTAAATAAATTAAAAAGCCCAAAATCTATATCCTATCGTTTATATGATTACTTAATGAGTGCTACAAACGCAAAGATTGTATTTTTAACTGGAACACCTATTATTAATTATCCAAATGAAATAGCAGTATTGTATAATATGTTACGTGGATATATTAATAGTTATATAATTCCTATTAAGTGGGAAAAAAAAGAAAAGTTAAATACTGAAACTATTTTAAATATTATGGACAAAGAAAATATTAAAACATATGATTCAATTGAATATACAGATGGTAAACTCACAATAACACGAAACCCTTTTGGATTTGTCAATACTAAAAAAAGAGGAGCATTAAAAGGTACAAAAAGAGCACCTAAAAAACAAGAAAATAAAACCAAAAAATTGGAGCCAGAAGTAGACTTAGATATGGATGGTGGCGAAGGAGTATTATTTGAAAAATATAATGGAGTTAAATTAGATGATTCTGGAAATATAACTGATAAACAATTTATTGAAATCATAGTAAAAAGTTTGAAAAAACATGGTGTGGAAGTAAATGAAAAATTAATACAAAAAATGAAATATAAATCATTACCTGATGTAAAAGATGAATTTATAGATAATTTTGTAGATGAGGAAGAAGGAACATCTAAAAATTTAAATTTATTCCAAAAACGTATATTAGGTTTGACATCTTATTTTAGAAGTGCTCAAGAAGAGTTGTTACCTAGTTTTGTAAAGACAGAAAATGACGATATTTATCATGTGGAAAAATTAGAAATGACAGATCACCAATTTAATTTATATGAAAAAATTAGAAAACAAGAACATGAACATGAAAAAACAAAGAAAAAATTAGCCAGAAAGAAGAAGAAAGAAGACAATTTATTTGATGTTTCTTCAACTTATCGTATTTTTTCTAGGGCTGTTTGTAATTTTGCATTTCCTCCATCCATTGATAGACCTATTCCAAATTTAACAGAAACTGCTGAGGTTGACGAAGCAATATTAGATGCAACTGATCCAGTAGTACAAGAAGAATACGGTGAAGAAATGAATGATAAACCTTTTGAAACTAACAAAGATGAAGAAAATTACACCAAACGTATTCAAAATGCGTTAGAATCATTAAATCAAAATAAAGAAAACTCAGAAGAAAAAGAATATATATCAAAAGAAACATTACCTTTATATAGTCCAAAATTTGCAAAAATATTAGAAAACATACAAAATTCAGATAATGAAGGATTACATTTATTATATAGTCATTTTCGTACATTAGAGGGTATTGGTATTTTACGATTAATTTTATTAGCAAATGGTTTTGCAGAATTTAAACTAAAAAAAGAAGGAAACTCTTTTGAGTTGGATGAAAAAGAAGAAGATCGTGGAAAACCAAAGTTTGTTTTATATACAGGAACAGAGACACCTGAAGAAAAAGAAATCATTCGCAATGTTTACAATAGTATGTGGGAGTATGTACCCTCATCTATAAGTGAGAAATTGAAAGAAATCAATGACAATAATTATTATGGTGAGATCATTAAATTAATGATGATTACATCTTCAGGTGCTGAAGGTATTAATTTACGAAATACTCGTTTTGTTCATGTAGTTGAACCATATTGGCATATGGTAAGAGTAGAACAGGTAGTGGGAAGAGCAAGACGTATATGTAGTCATCAAGATTTACCAGTAGAAAAAAGAAATGTAAAAGTATATTTATACGTTTCTACATTAAGTGAGCAACAAAAGAAAGATGATAAACATATTGAGTTACTTATTAGAGATGTAAGTAGATTAGACAAAAAGACCCCTATTACCACTGATGAAAATTTATATGAATTGGCAAGCGTAAAACAAAAAATAAACAACCAAATATTAAATGCTATTAAAGAATCAGCGGTAGATTGTAATTTATATTCTAATACATCAAAATCAAAGGATGATCAACTTGTTTGTTATGGATTCGGAAAAGTTGAATCAAATGCGTTTTCATCTTATCCATCCTTTGAAAAAGATGCTTTAAATAAAAGTGGATTAGATGTGAAAAAAATAAATTGGAAAGGAACAAAAATAACAGAAAATGGCATAGATTATGTATTAAACAAAGAAACTGGAGATGTATATGATTTTAATAGTTATGAACGTGCATTAGAACTAGGCACTGAATTATTAAAAATTGGTAAATTAGTAACAAGAGATGGAAAACCAATGATTGATAGAGATCTATAAATTTCATGATAAAATATTTTATCATGAGATAAATTTGTGAAATTACATAAGATTTTTATTTAATTTGGTAGGAAGACCGTGTCCAAACAATACCATGTAAGCAAGTACTAAAGCACCTAATAAGACACTACGGTCTTCGGCAACACGAGTGGATTGTTTTAAACCATAAACCATAACAAGGTACAATAAAGCACCGAGTAAAAGAGCATGCAACAACATCATTAAACCACGTTCCATGATTATATATATTAAAAATAAAATAAATTTTTGTAATTTAAAAAGTTCTATGTGAAAATGGAATACCGTTTAACTTATACCATAAATTAACCGTCCCATCTAAAGGTATAATTATTTTGGAGTCTGAGAAAATGATTTCTATACAAGGTTGTACTGTTTGATTTGTTTTTGCATCAATATATGGATCTTGCTTTTTTAAATAAATTATTTCTTTATCATCTAATACTACACCATTATCAGTGATATGTACATTTGTACCATTTTCGTTATCATATATAGTAATTTTTGCTGCTGAATATAATCCAGTTGCTAATAAACTATTAATTGAAGTGCTAAATTGATAATAATTTGCACTTTCAAATTTTGTTGTCATATAGTATAGTAAAGAATAATAATATGGTTAAAAAAGAAGATAATATACCTTTGAAGTACATTCCTAAATACTTATCTGAAAAGGATAGGAAAAAGCAAAAGAAAAATATTGAAAAAAGTATAACTTCTTATAAAAAAAATATATATTTAGAAAGACCTAAATTAGATTCTTATTCACATAAAAGTTCCAAACATTTAGAAAAAGTAAAAGAAATATATGGTGTTGATCCATTAATTGTAAACAATAGTTTAGCCAAAAAAACAGGATGTTCTGTAGAAGGTTTGGAAAAAATAAAAAATAAAGGAAGAGGTGCTTATTATTCATCTGGGTCTCGTCCAAATCAAACGGCAGAATCCTGGGCAGTACCACGTTTGGCTAGTGCAATTACAGGAGGTCCATCTAGTACATTTGATTATCATATTTTAGATGAACACTGTAAAAAAGATAGTAAAGCATTAAAGTTAGCAAAAAAAACTTGTAAAAAAATGAATAAATGCAAGAAGTATTTACAAAAACCAAAGAAGAATAAAACAAAGAAGAATAAAACAAAGAAGGACAAATAAGTAATCTATAAATTTTTGTATGTTTCATAGGAATCTTTAATTAATTGTAAAGTTTCTTCCTTATTCTTCCAATCTCCTACTTTTACCCATTTATCTTTTTCTAAAATTTTGTATGTTTCAAAAAAGTTTGTAATTTCATGAATGATATGTTTAGGTATATCATTCATTGTTTCAATTTCATTTAATCTAGGATCTTTATCTACAACTGCCAAAACCTTTTCATCTTTACCCTTTTCATCTTCCATAATCATATAACAAATAGGTCGTACATAAACAACAGAACCTGGTATAAGTTCTCCATCACACATAACTAAAACATCTAATGGATCACCATCATCGCATAATGTTTGTGGAAAAAAACCATAATTATATGGGTAAACAACTGACGAATGTAAAATTCTATCTAATACTAAAGTATTTAATTTGTTATCCCATTCATATTTAAATCTGGAATTTTTAGATACTTCTATATACGCGGGTAATTTATGAGGAAAGTCAGGTCCAATTAAATTTAAATGATACGGTGAAAAAGAAGTCATTTATATCTATAAGAAAAGATTATTTTTAAATTATATTTCGTTTATTTCATGAAAAATACATTATATGAAATAAAATATAAAAACAAACGCATTGAAATAATTATATTTTTATGAACGAAGCGAATAATGTGTTAACAATAAAAACTGTACAAATTCAGCCAATAAGAAATATGATCACTGCAGTAAAGGATATATTAACAGATGCTACTATTACTTTTACTAAAGATGGTATGAAAATTATTAACTTTGATAAAACACATACTATTTTAGTAAATGTTGGTTTGCATTCTAGTAAATTTGAATATTATAATTGTGAACCTGAAAAAATAATTGTATGTGCAAATACTCTTCATTTATTTAAAGTAATTTCAACTATGTCCAACGATGATACGTTATCTTTGTATATTGACAAGGATGACTATCATGATGGTATTGTATCTCATTTGGGGTTGCAATATGATAATGGAGATATTAAGCAATGCTATAGTCAAAAGTTGCGTCTTATTGAACCTGATATGGAGGAATTAGTAGTACCTGACGTTGAATATTCTACTGTAATTAACTTACCAACAACTGATTTTCAAAAAATTGTACGTGATTTGAATGGAATTTCTGATCGTATTGAGATTAAGTCTGTAGGGAATGATTTGGTTTTTTCCTGTGATGGTAATTTTGCAAGCACAAAAATTTTCCGTTCACAATCTGATGGAAATATGGAATTTGTACAAAAGTCGGATGCATCAGTAGTAATTCAAGGAGAATTTTCCCTAAAGAGTCTCAGTCATTTTATTAAATGTACCCCTCTTTGTAGTCATTTGGAAATGTATTTAGGTAACGATTTGCCTCTTATTGTCAAGTATGATGTTGCATCTTTGGGTGAAATTCGCTTATGTTTGGCTCCCTTGCCTCCTTCGTAATGATTGTAATAAACGATTTAAATACAATCATTACATATATCCATATGAAAGATAAATATGCGTTTGTTTTGAAATCAATTAAAAAAGATTTGTCATTGTTATCTAAACAACCTGATTTAAGTGGCAAAACTTATATTGTATCAGGTGCTTCTCGCGGAATTGGATTAAATATTGCAAAAAAATTGGTTCAACATGGTGGTAATGTAACAGTTATCGGAAAAACACAAAACCCTCATCCAAAATTAGAAGGTACTATTTATTCTGCTTTGGAAGAATTAAAAACTATTGCGGAAGGAAAAAGTACGGTATTAGCCTTTCCTTGTGATATAAGAAAATCTCTTGAAATGGATATAACTATTAAAGAAACGTTAAAAATAACAGGAAAAATAGATGGAGTTGTTTTGAATGCAAGTGCTTTATGTTTAAATAATACATTGAAACAAACACAAAAAGAAGTAGATTTAATGTCAAGTGTTAATATCAATGGCACATATTTGTTTGGACAAAAATGCCTTCAGTACATGCATAAAAATAAGGAAGGACATATGTTAATGATTGCACCTCCTATTAACATGCTATATACAGATGACTGGTGGACAAATCATATATATTATTCTATGTCAAAATTCAATATGTCCTTAATGGCAAAATTTTGGAATAAAGAATTTGCGAATATTGGTATTAATACTTTGTGGCCAAGAACAACCATTAATACAGCCCCTGTGAAAAATTTATTAGGTGGTGATGAAATGGTGAATATTTCAAGAACTGTTGATATTATGGGCGATGCGGCATATCAAATATTTGCAGCAGATCCAATGGTATGTAATGGAAAAAATTTTATAGATGATGAAGTGTTGGCGTCGCTAGATATGGATGTAGAAAAATATCGTGTGAACCCAGATTTGAAAGAAAAAGATTTGATGCCTGATTTCTTTTGTTAATTAAATATTAAAATTTGTTTAATATTTAAAAAAATATTCTCATTTAATTAAGATCAATTATTATTATGGTATCATATTCATTTAAATTAAATGTTTTTGACATATTTATATATATATTCTTAACCACAGTGATAAGTACAACCAACAAATGCTGCAATATATGCATTTTGACCACCTAACAATAATATATCATATTGATTTTTCGTTAATATGTTTCCACTTGCATCTAAATACCTAATATTGTATTTTGTTTCTTGTTCAGGTGTATCTTCCCATTGTATATCTTCATGTTCATCAAGAATATTTTTGGTTACATTGACAAGATTATTTGAGTCATCAAATGTCAAATTGTATTTCTTATTTTTGTATATATTTCCATAAGGAAAACTATAGATTCCATTAGTATTTTTTAATGGATACCCATATAATAATTCAAATGTAGTGGCATGATAATAATTTTTGGGGGCATATTGTATTTCATTATGACTTAAGTCATATAGCATTGGGTTCTCATTACTAGTTTCATCAAAATCATATATTGGTTGCCCTCGTTTATTATAAAAAACACGATTTCCACTTGCGTCTTCAAAATAATTAGCACCAGGATTATAATATGGATTCCCACTTGCATCGAACCAATAATCGCCATTTATATCTTGAAAAAAATCAATTTCTTCACGTTTAATTTGTTTTTTGTATTGTAAGGGAGGTTCAAAATCACAATCCATGGTAATTTTGGCTACAGTATAATTATGAAGAATATCATCATTTTGTAGTTGTCCATATCCTGGAATGGATGAAGTTGTAATATAATCACCACTTTCTAGGGAACCATTCTTATTACAAACCCATATAGCACCTTCACCTAATGAATTAATACAAAAACGATTGTCTCCTTGTTGTTTATCTAGTACTGTTACATATGAACCTTCATCATAATTTCTTGAATCTTTATCTTCTGATAAAGCAATGACTCCATAACAACTCTTATCCTTATCCTTTCGACACAATGAAGTGTATGGGAGACTTTCATTAATTTTAATTGCATCTTTTCCACGCGTAATTTCTTCATTTAAATCAAAATATTCATTTTTGTTTGCACATATAATTAGTCCTTGATACGCTTTTCCTTCTGATATATGAATATTTTCTATAAATGCACGATGTTGTCCTGTAAAATCAATAGTATATTTGTTATGAACATTCTGAAGATATCCCTTTGTTGCACCGTTGTATTCGAAGTAAATATTCCCGTCTGAGTTAGCCATATACATTTTCCAATAGTTATTACCCAGATTTGTCCAAGAAATACCATTACCACTATTAATTCCACCTATATCACTGGCAAAACGTAAATACTCATCATGAGTTGAAGAATTACAAATAATATCGCCACTTCCTTTAATACGCATAAGTTCATTTCTTGGATAACTTGTAGGTGTGCTGAAAGATGGATTATTCATATCAACATTCGAACCAGAACCAAATATAATGTCTCCACCCGATGCTGTTCCAGAAGTGTCATTCGCATCTGATACTAGATAGATATGTCCATCGGATGACATACCCATACCTCCACCAGAATGAATTAGATGCAAATCTGAATCATTATTACCTAAGTAAATATTTCCATTTACTTGTAGTTTCTGATTTGGACTCGTGGTGCCAATACCTACATTGCCGCTACTATTAATAGTCATCCTTTCAGTATTTCCAGTATAAAGATAGGTGGTGCTGCCATTCATATATAAAACGTTTTGTGAATTAGTATCCCATGTTACTGTTCCATCAGCAGAGTTTCTAATTCTAAAATACATATTGGTTCCCCAATTTCCTCCATCAG
>CEQD01045648.1_pt1 | contig 16099 bp, 12 predicted proteins | sample 530511 | NCBI WGS metagenome assembly CEQD01 (sample SAMEA2620230, study PRJEB7988) | marine metagenome | biome: marine biome (ENVO:00000447); feature: surface water layer (ENVO:00002042); material: "saline water (ENVO:00002010), including plankton (ENVO:xxxxxxxx)" | depth 5 m | reverse complement strand
ATTGGTGCTGCATTTGGATCATAGTCTTCACCTTTGAGCTTTTTAGCTACAAAATTTATCATATTTCCATTTGCTTGATGTAACCAGAATCTTTTAACGTCATCAGGATCAAATTTAAGTTTAGAAAGTTGATTTGTAATTATTTCAACTACCATGGGACAAACCTCTTTAAAGACACTTCTTCCATTTTGTCTAAACATTACCTCATCACCTCTATTAAGATCATCAGTTCTATTCATATAGCTAAAATCACTTCTAATGTTATTTGAAAATTGAGTAACTAGCTCTCTATCTTTAATTTGAAATGCATTTTTTGGATTATTTAAATTTCCTTGAACAATAGTTGCTACACATGCATCACCAAAGATAAAATGGCTATCCCTTATTCTGAAATCGTTGCCAGGAGAAGTTAATTCTGGATTTATAACAAGAATTGTTGAAGCTAATCCAGACGCGATATCACTGTAAGCATTACTAATAGCGAAAGTTGTTGATGAGCAACCCACCAACATATCATATGCATATCCATCAATGCCCAGGGCTTCTTGGATCTCAATTGCAATAGCCGGATAGTTTCTAGCGGAATGAGATGTGCCTAATATAACACCATCTATATCATCAACAGAAATACCAGCGTTTTTAATTGCTTTTTTAGCTGAGTCAACACCCATCTCAGCAAGAATTGAGGTATTGTCAGGCAACTCTGGCCTAGTTACAGGTTTCATTCTATTTGGATCTAGGCAATTATGTTTATCATATAAATACCTTGTTTTAATACCAGATGCTTTTTCTATAAACTCTGAACTTGAATGCGACATTGCTTCTAAAGATCCAGCAGAAATGGCTTCAGAATTTTCTAAGTTAAAGTTATCTACATATGTGTTATATGAACTTACAACTTCATCATTAGTGGTTAAGCCATTGTCAGGTATCCAAAACCCTGTACCAGTAATATAAATATTTTGCATTTTTTACTCAAAAAAGTGATTATATTTTATAACTTTATGAAAAAAATATCAGTCAAAATAAAAGATAAAGAATTATTAGTCAATTTTTGGAGCGTCAATTCAAATGAACAAAAAGGAATTTTTTATATTCACCATGGAATGGCTGAACATATAGATAGATATGACTATGTTGCCAAAAATTTGAATAATAATGGTTTTAGCGTGGTTGGCTATGATCAATTAGGACATGGTTTTAATCAGGAAGATGGAAAGGGCATATTTGCAAAATATGATGGATGGAATAAAGTAATTAAGGAAGCAATAGCTGTATCAAATCATTTTTTTAATCTATATCCATCATCATCTTCCTATCTCCTAGGACATAGTATGGGATCATTCATTTCGATGAATGTAGCAAATAATATTAAAAATCTAAAAGGTATATTTCTAACAGGCACATACTTACCAACAAAAATTGAGATTTATTTGCTAAAGTTTTTATTAGGATTTGAAAGACTGTTTTCGTCTAGAAATAATGTAAGCAGAGTACATAAGATTAATTTCCAAAGGTTAAACTCATTCTTCAGAAATCCAAGAACACAATTTGATTGGCTTGCAAAAGATGAAAATGTTGTTGATGCTTACATTGCAGATAATAACTGTGGATTTGATTGCACTAACTCTCTTTGGTGTGATTTTGTAGAAGGGAATGAAAATATAATAGCTTTTGAAGATTTAAAAAAACTAAACAAAGAGATCAAGATTTATCTAGCAGCTGGGAAGGATGATCCATGTATTAAGACCGGCAGTGGCATCAATGGACTGTTTGAAGCCTTTAATAGTTCTTTTGAAAATGTTTATTTAGATTTATATGATGGAATGAGACATGAAATACTCAATGAACGTTGTAAAGATGAATTACTTAAATCATTTATTAAATTTATAGAAGAATGAAAAAAGTCTTATTAGTGATTATATTTTTGCTAGCAGGATGCTCAAAGGCTTATGAAGAGATGAATTCATTTACTATTTATCATGATGGCTCTCTTCGAGAGTATTTTATTTATGTCCCTGAAAACCTAAATGAAGATATTGATCTTGTTATTGGTCTCCATGGCTACACAGGAACTCCTGAATCATTCATAAGAACAGGTGAAGCTGATTTTAATAAATTCCTATCCTCAAAGAAAATGATAGGTGTTTATCCCGTTGGTAAATCTTTCTTTTTCGAGGGAAGATTTTTTAGCTCTTGGAACGATCTAACTGGTTCGGTTGGAGAGGGGCCCAAAGGAGACATATGCGATATCGAAAGAGATTTTTATCCATACCCTCCAGATTGTCTAAAGCCACATAGATGTTCCTGGGCAAGTTGTGGAGATGACATTGGCTTTCTTGAGAAAGTATTAGATGAAGTAAAGAGTAAATACAGTATAGATAATGTTTTTGTAGCTGGAATGAGTAATGGCGGAATGATTGCTCAGGCAATGGGATGTACTATTCCAGATAAAGTAGACGGTATTATAAACATTGCGGGTATGCAGTCACTGGGAATGAGCTGTATACCTGATTCACCAGTATCAATGGTTATATATGGTTCAAAAAATGATAAAACAGTTCCTGCATTGGAAATTGTTGCATCTGATGGTTATTTTTACGAACCAATGCCTAATACTGTTAATGATTGGAAAAGTGCTTTTAATTGCTCTAAAACAAGTGTTGAGGAAATTAATCAACCATCAAGAATAACAAAGACCAAATATTCAGATTGTAATAATGATGTCACAATTACTTCAATTCTTGATCATGAAAATCCACATGATTGGCCGAGACCATATAAATGGGGGCTAGAGTTGTTATTTTCCAGTTTGCTTAACTAAATATGTCGTTTTTGCTATAATTTTGGAAGTGTTTTTCATTTCATGCTAAGTACATTAGGGGGGTTTAATGAACACAAGTAAAGTTATTTTAAAACCGCTTTTTCAAAAAAAAAGTGATCCACTTACTCTTATTCTAAAAGATATTTTCTCTGAAAATAGAAATGCAATGTCTTACCTTGGTGCCTTGTCAATTGGTTTAGGCTTTTCTCAGGTTGATGATTTATCTGCTGAAGATGATGTAGAAGAAGTTGTAGTTACAGCTTCAAAAAGAGAAACAACTCTTCAAGATTTACCAATGTCAGTTCAAGCTATTACATCTGAAGAACTTGAAGCTAAAAATATATCCGATTTTAATGATATTGCTAATCTCGTTCCTAGTATTACTGTTGATGATAGTGGAAGTGGAAACTCCTATTTTTACGTAAGAGGTGTATCCGATGGAGGTTTTGGAAATAGAGCAGGGGCTCAAGCCTCAACTGCTCTTTACATTGATGAACAGCCTCTCTCAACAATTGGAGGTAATCCAGATCTTCACGTATATGATGTTGAAAGAGTTGAAATTCTTACCGGCCCTCAGGGAACACTATATGGATCATCATCACAATCAGGTACTGTTAGAATTATTACAAAAAAGCCAAATCCAGATTCAACAGAATTTGGTTTTGATGTTGAGTACGGAGATGTTCATGATGGAACTCCTGACAGATCTCTTGAAACATTTGTAAATCTTCCTTTAGGTGATTCAGCAGCTCTCAGATTGAGTGCTTACGATATTCATTCAGGCGGTTGGATAGATAATGTTGAAACGACACAAAACTTCACATATCTGGGTTCTCATACAAACTCTGACTACATTGAATTAAGAGATGATTATAATTCAAGTGATAAAGAAGGCTATAGATTAAGATTTTCAAATGAATTTGATAATGGCCTAAATTTAGATATCTCTTTTCTTCAACAAGATTATTTCTCTAATGGATCATGGGAAACAGATCCAGCTGAAGGAGCAAGGAAAGTTTCAAGATATACTCCTGAAACATTTGCTGATGATTTCTCGCAAGCATCTCTTACATTGACTGGACCACTAACAGATAATATTGATTTTACTTTCACTAGCTCAATGTTTGATAGAGATATTGCTTATACATATGACTATACGCAATATGTTTATTATTATGGTTATGATTATTATGCTGCATATTATTATGAATATGACTACTATGCATCAACTGATCCAAGAGTTTTTTATACTCAATTCGATGACTACAAAAGGAATTCAAACGAATTTAGGATTCAATCAGTTACAGACTCTGGCTATCAGTGGATATTAGGTGCTTTTCATGAAACCAATGATCATGAATATCAAACTTTTTATGACTTTATGGGTCAATTATCAACATCTCTTACAGTAGTTGATAATCGTTGGTGGGGACAAGATAACATCAGAGACGATGAACAAAAGGCATTTTTTGGTGAAGTCACTATTCCTGCCTCAGATAAAACTGATCTAACTGTGGGATTTAGAAAATATGAAACCGAAAATACTTTCGATGCTAAAGACGGATATTTTGGATATTATGAAACTGATCCTAATCTAGGTTTTGTGGGAAGAACTAATGTCTACAAATTTGATGACAGCGGCGTGGTTCCTAAATTTAATATTGCTCACAGACCAAATGATGATCTTTTAGTCTATGCAACATACTCGGAAGGTTTCAGACCCAGTGGTATAAATAGAACAACTGGAAGAACTGCTGAGCTAGTTCCTGACACTTACACATCTGATCTTTTAAGAAATTTAGAACTTGGCTGGAAATCCTCATTAGCAGATGGAAAAGTAACATTTAATGGATTGATATACTCAATGAACTGGGAAGACTATCAATCTACAAGATATGTGTATAGTCTTCTGACTGTCGCATATGTTGATAATGTTGGTATGGCTACCGTAAATGGAGCTGAACTGAGTTCTTATTTCAATATATCCGACTCTTTGTCTATGTCTTTAATGGCAAATTTCAATGATCCAACTATGGATGATGATATTGTGGATGCCGGTGGAACTGTCCTTGGCAATAAAGGTAATACACTAGCCTATGTTCCAGAAAAAAGGTTTATTTTTACCCTTGATAAAGATTTTTCTTTAAGAGGAAAACCAGCTTACTTTAGTATGGATACATCGTATACCGGAGAGCGTTGGTATGATGAAACAAATACAACACCAATGCAATCCTACTCCATAATGAACTTAAGAACTGGAATGGAATTTGGTAGTGGTGTATCTGGTGAAATTTTTATAAATAATGCTAATGATACAAGACCAGTCCTTGGTCTCTATAATGACTTCAGTGAATTTAGAATGACTAGTTCACAACCAAGAGTAATTGGATTAAGAATTAGATATAAATATTAAAAATCTTTTCTAAAGAGTTATTTAATATTTTTGGATCTTCAAAAAATGGAAAGTGAGCTACACCTTCCATTTTTTTTAGATTAGCGCTGCCAAACATCTTAATCATTTCATCAATTTTCTTTTCTGAAACAAGCTTATCCATCTCTCCAATCAGTACATTAATATTTTTAATTTTTTTTAAATCATTATCATTCTTTTTATAGTTCATACATGCATACATGTCGATAGATAAAATTTCCTTAGACACTTGATTAAAGAGTTTTTTTAAATCATAAAGGGCAACTTCTTTATCAGGATCATTAATTTCTTTTGAACCATAGGGACTTATGATTTTGCCATTAGTTTTTTTGTAGAAACTACTTCCCATCACGCCAAAGGTTTTTTTAGGTTTATCTTTTTTTGGGAATTTATGTACACCATACTTTGTTAGAAAATCTGCTGCACCATCTAAGTTTCTGGAGGATCCCTCAAGTAAGACTGAGCCAACAAAAAGAGGATACTGACAGTTAAATAGGGTAACACTTTTAAAAAAATTACTTTTTGAAATTGCTAGTTCCATTGCAACTAAACCACCCATACTGTGTCCACACAAATGAATGTTTGATAAATTTATTTTATCAAGGCAATTTAATATAAAGTCTGCGTATTCTTCAATGCTTTTTGCTTTAGTTGGAGTTGAGCCTCCATGTCCAGGAAGATCAATTGATAGAACTTTGTTAAAGATATTAGGATCCAGCGAAATCAGATCTGCAACTCTATGATCCATTCCTGCTCCAGGAACGAACAACACATTTTCTTTCCTTGAATCAAGACAGTCATAATTATGAATATAAGCCGAACCTGTATCAGTTTTTAAAAACATTTTTAGAAATATAAAGCATCATAAGGATATATATCGCTATAAGCGGTATAGATGATAAAACTAAAATATATTTAATGCTATCAATACCCTCAAGCGACATAATCAAAACTGGTTGAATAATTAGTAAAAAAGCAAAAACAATTCTTAACAGTTTACTCGGACGCAGTGAGGCTTTTTTCATTGCTGTAGATGCCAAAACATATGAGCAGGAATCATAAGTAGTGCATAAAAATATTGTTGCAATGAAGGCATAAAGGATTATTAAAAAGTATCCTCCGGGCAATGTGAGCAATGCTTCTAGTGCAATTCTTCCACTTGGTATTGTTTTTACCATTTCGGGAATATCCATGATTCCTCTCTCATATAGATTCAATGTAAGACCACCAAGAATGTAAAAGTGAATAAATGTTGCAAAAGAACCAATAATTATTGTCCCAAGAATCATTTGTCTAATAGTTTTACCATTAGATATTTGAATAATAAACGTTCCAACAAAAGGAGCTAAAGCCATCCACCAAGCCCAATAGAATACTGTCCAACTTTGTGCAAAGGAACTATCCGATAAAAAACTCATTTGAAAATATTTTTCAAACATAAAACTTGTTGATTCAATGGCATTACCTATGATGAATTGCGTTGGCCCTAACAGCAGTATGATTGATAACATTATAAGAACTAAAATCATATTTAAGTTACTCAATCTCTTAATACCACCCTCAAGACCTTTGTAAACACTGGTTCCAAAAATTCCAAGACAAGTGAATAAGATAATTATTTGGAATAGGAAAGAATTCTCTATACCTATCAAGTAAGCAGTCATTTCAGCAATAACAGGAAAGGAAACACCCATTCCAACACCAGCACCTGCAAGAATAGCTAAAATGAAAACAATATCAAAAATATTTCTAATAATACGACCTATTAAATTATTATTAGGAACTAAAATTCCACCAAAAGATAACTGAACACTTGGATTTTTTAATATAGCAATTGTAAAAGCAACTCCAGGAAGTGCATACAAAGCCCAACCTACAAAACCCCAATGAAAGAGTGGATAAGCTTGACTGTATTGAATAATCCCTTGTGATGAGCTATCAAGACCAAATGGTTTAGAATTTATTGTTTGAGCCCATTCTACAGGTGATGCCCACAGTATTGATGCTCCCATACCTGCAACAAACATCATAGCGCCCCATGACAAGTCATTAAAAATTGGTCGTTCTGTGAGTAAGATTCTTTTTGATCCAATTGGAAGAACGCATAAGATTAATAAAAAAACTATAACTCCAAAGGCGCCCAACTCATATATATTTTCAAGTTTTTTACTTGCAGCAGAATACAAATACCCAAGAACCTCTGTTGACTTATCAACATCTACTAGAACATACAAAGAAATAAGAAATGAGAGTAAAATAGGAATAATAATTAAAGAAGGATTCCAGTCTTGATTTTTTAAAAAGTTTCTTTTAATCATATGAGTAATAAAAATTCTGTAGAGATAGCATACCAGAATGCAAATGATTTAATTCATAAAAAAGATTACATCGAAGCATCTCTTCAACTTGAAGAGATTTTAAAAGTTTTCCCAAATGAGCTAAATTCAATTTATTTATTAATCGATTGTTACATAAAATTAAATAATCCTCTAAAAGCACTTGAATCTGTTCACGAAGCTCTAAATATTAAGAAAAATGATAAAAAGCTTTTGCGCTTAGAGATCAGACTCAATGAATATCTTGACAGAGATTCAGAGTGTATATTTCTTTTAAAAAGATACATTAAAAAATTTTCAGATGTTGGCGCACTTAAGCATTTATCTAATTTACTTGTCAGACAAGATAAAGCTGAAGAAGCCGACGACTCTATAAAAGAATTTTTTGAGAATAATGAAGAATATGGTCTTTTATATAAAGGTATAAGACATCTTCATGCATCAAGATATAGAAAAGCAGAGGATGCATTTAAAAAAGTTCTACAAGAGGATAAGAATAATATTGATGCGCTTAGATTTATGGGGATACTTGCATTTAAATCTGGGAATCATGACATTGCAGAAGCTATGTTTACTAGAGCGCTTAAACTAGATCCCACGTATAGCTTGGTTTGGGCAAATTTAGGTCAAGTCTTCAGTGTTACTGGACAGCTTGATAAAGCACAAAAGTCATTTAAAAATATACTCAATATGGAACCAAATAATGCCCTTATTTGGGCTGAGTATGGGACTGTATTAACTAAGTTGGCCAAATATAAAGAAGGAAGAGACGCATATTTAAAAGCTTTAGAGTTTAAGCCTGATAGTCCAAGGGTTCATTTAAGCTTGGGACATGTTTTTAAAACTATGGGTGAAATAGACAACTCCATTGATGCATATAAAAAAACAATTATTAAAAATAATCTTTCTGGAGAAGCTTACTGGAGTCTTGCTAATCTTAAGACTTATTCATTTTCAGAAAATGAAATTAAAGACATGGAAAAAACTCTAGAAGGAGATATGTCAGATATAGAAAGATCTCAAATGTATTTTGCACTTGGTAAAGCATACGAAGCAAAAAAAGACTTTGATAACTCCTTCAAAAATTATTATAAAGGGAATAAAGCCAAGAAAAGCCTTATAAAATACTCATCAGATGATACTACTCAGAACACTAAAAGAATTCTAAAATTTTTTAATCAAGAAAATATTGTAAATCTTTCAAAATCATCAACTAGTGATAAAGATCCAATATTTGTTTTAGGAATGCCTAGGTCAGGCTCAACATTAATTGATCAAATTATTTCATCACATAGCAAAGTTGATGGCACACAAGAATTACCCAACATTATTAAGATTGCAGCTGAATTAAACACTACTAAACAAGATTCTTATCCAGAGGTTCTTAAAAAGTTAGATGATTTTCAGCTCAGCAAGCTTGGTAAAGACTATATATCAGAAACTAAATGGGCAAGAGATGTTGCACCATTTTTTATTGACAAGATGCCTAATAATTTTATTCATATTGGACTGATTAAAACGATTCTGCCAAATGCAAAAATTATTGATACCAGGAGAGATGCAATGGATACATGCTTTAGCTGTTTTAAACAATTTTTTGCAAGAGGACAATTATTCACTTACAGCCTAGAAGATTTAGGAAATTATTACACTGATTATATAAGGGCAATGAATCATTGGCACAGTGTTTACGGAAAAGATATTTTTACTGTTCACTATGATAATGTTATTAATGAAACTGAAGAAACAATTCGCGAGCTTTTAGATTATTGTGACTTACCTTTTGAAAAGGAATGTCTTGAATTTTATAAGTCCTCTAGGCCAGTTAAAACTCCTAGTGCTGAGCAGGTCAGACAACCTATTTATAAATCTGGTTTAAACTATTGGAAAAATTATGAAAAGCATCTCACACCTCTGAAAAAGATTATTGATGAAATTAATTAAAAAAAAATTTAAGTACCCTAAACTTCAAAGAGTTGAGAACGAATTTGGAAGATTTTATATTGATTCGATGGGCAATGAAGTCCCGTCAGTTACTAATGTGCTTTCTTCAACATCTGATCAATCTGGTATAGATGAATGGAAAAGAAGAGTAGGTCTTGAGGAAGCTGAGAGAATCCTAGAGGAGAGCTTAACAATAGGCTCAAATGTTCACAATGCACTTGAAAACTTCCTACAAGATAATAAATGGGAAATATTAGATGATGGTTCCTTTGTCTCAAAAACTTCTATTCTTATTTTAAAGACTTTCATAAAAAATCTTATCAGTGATATAAACGAAGTTTGGGGTCTTGAAGCTGGTTTAATTTTAGATGGACTTTACGCAGGAACAGCTGATTGTATTGGAATTTACAAAGGTGAAGAATCTTTAATTGATTTTAAAACTGCTAAAAAAGTAAAACCTAAAGAATGGATTGAAGATTATTTCCTCCAATGTTCTGCATATGCTAATGCTCATAATGTAATGTATGGTACAAATATAAAGCAAATAGTTATCCTTATGGCAGATCGCAACCAGGAATATAAAAAATTTGTTGTAAATAATCATGAGTTTGATCATTATACGAATAGGTGGAAACAAAGGCTGATTAAATTTCATAATAAAGTAAACATATGAATACACTTATTCTTGATGCAGCCCTCGGAACACAATTAGCAGTGAATGGAGAAGTAGTGCCTGATTGGAAGAAATCCATATGGTCAGCGCATGCCCTAATAAATAAACCTGAGGCAATATTAAAAATCCATCTCGATAATATTGAAGCAGGAGCAGATGTAATAACAACAAGCAATTATTATGCAACTCCAGTAATACTAGCTAAAGACTCTGTTAAACATGATTATAAAGAACTGGTAAAAAGAGCCTTGCATTTAGTTCAAGAGGCTATACACATATCAGGTAAAAAATGTTTAATCGCAGGATCATTTCCTCCTATCAATGTTAGTTTTAGACCAGACTTAACTGGAACAAAAGATGAATTAAATGACTTTTATAGAAATTTGGGCGAAATTTATAAGGGTAATGTTGATATTATTTTGTGTGAAAGCATGTCCTCAATTTTTGAAGGAAGTAATGCATCAAGAGTTGCTAAAGCATTTTCAGATAGAGTTTGGCTAAGCTGGACTAATAGGGGACATCAGCCAAATCAACTTCCAAGTACAGAAGCCCTATCAAAGGCAGTGGATTTTTCAATACAAGCCAATGTTGAATGCACACTTATTAATTGCTCGCATGCTGATATTGCAAGTAATTCAATTAGAGAACTTGCAAGAACTCCAAAATTTGGAATCTTTGCAAACTCGTCAACATTTAAGGAGATTGACTTATCAATTTCAACAAAGGATATTGACGCTATACATCATTTAAATTCCGAGATCATATCTGCTAAAGAATATGCAAAGATTGCTCTAAATTGGGCGAAAGAGGGCGCATATGTAGTTGGTGGTTGTTGTGGCACAACAGTTGAACATACAAAACAAATTAAATTATTATTGGAAACCTTATGACTAGTGAAAAAAATATAGTGGCTATTGGTGGTGGTGGATTTGGAAGGACTACCAAAGATTTAAGGATCGAAAAGTACATTTTAAATCTCTCAGAAAAAGAAAACCCTAATATATGTTTTATACCTACTGCTACTGGCGATAATGACTCATACAAAGTTAATTTTTATGATGTTTTTACAAAATTTAATTGTAATCCCACTCACATAGATTTCTTCAAGAGAACTATTGATTTGTCATCTCATATTAAAGAGCAAGATATAATTTTTGTTGGAGGAGGTAACACAAAAAGTATGCTTGCTGTTTGGAAAGACTGGGGGCTTGATGTATTGCTAAGGGATTCTTATGAAAATGGGACTGTTATGAGTGGAGTCAGTGCTGGCGCAATTTGTTGGTTTGAAAAAGGAATAACAGACTCATGGGCGCATGATTTAGCAGTTATGGATTGTTTGGGTTTTGTTAACGGCATATGTTGTCCGCATTACGACGAAGAACCTGCAAGAAAACCTTTTGTTGAAAAGTCATTGAAAGACAACTTAATTGATCATTGTTTTAGTATTGAAGGTAATTGTGCTCTACACCTTAGAGATAATATTCCATATAGGGCAATTAACTTCGGTAAAAATAAAAATGCATATAAATCTACTCTAAATGATAGAAAAGTTTTTGAGGATCCTTTTAAGAGAGTAGACCTTTAACTATTTTCTAATTTCAATCTGATTTTCAAAATCAATTTGTATCTGAGGTTTTTCATTATAAGTAGTTATCACACCAGAGATACATATATTTTTTTTCTTATATTTTTTATCAGGCCTGCCATCAAAGTTATCTTTATTTGATGAATACCATATTAATCCTGTGAATGTGTGATTTGGATACTCTCTACCCATGTTCAAATATATTCTTTGTGAAGCAGTATTTGAATTTATGTAAGTAGACTGGACTTTCCCACAAACTGTCCTCAATTTTCCCACATTTTGAATTGCTGATGTATGAGGTATTTCAATAAAATCATAGGTTAATACCTTGGGAGGTAAAATTAAGGAACCAATTAAAAGTAACGTTCTCATAATTTTATTATAGATAAAAAAAAGCCCGGCAAAAACCGGGCTTTAACATTTAGGGTTATAAATTAAAAGTCAATACCAAAACTTACTCCATAAGTTCTTGGAAAACCAATGGTAGCATTAAGGACACTTCCTTCAACCTCAGAACCTCTATCGATACCAATAAGATGTCTGTCGTTAGCAAGGTTTTTACCATATACACCAACATACCAGTCACCATTATTAGGACGATAAGTAGTTATTAAGTCAAAGTATCTTTGCTCAGGTATACTAGCTCTTTCAGTATTGAATAGACTCATGTACGCTTGGCCCTTATGTGCCATGGTTAATCTTGTATCAACAATACCATTTTTAGTAGTAAAAGCTTGATTGAGAGAAATATTATAATCTAGCTCTCTTGTAGCAGGCATTCTATTACCACTAAGATCTTGTCTAACTACTTGAGCAAACCCTGGATTACCAATAATTGCAGGATTAACTACAAATACACCTTGACATTTAGCAACTAGGCCTTCAGCAAACAGACCCCAGTTACAGAATGGTGTCTGAACACCTGCATTAGCTAAACCAGCATACAATGCCGCTGCTGTTGCTTGTCCAGCTGGAAGACTTCCAAGGGCATTTGCAAAGAAAAACCCAAGACCTTCTTCATCAGTAAATAATGCTAAAGGTGTTCCACTTGATAGAGCAAATGGGTTAGCAGGATCATATAGACTTTCATCACCAATCTCTGAATCAAGTGCAAAAAGATTAAAATCTAGAGATGTGTTCTCACCAAGAAGAAATCTTGATTGAATCTCAAGACCAGTATGAACGTAATCAATAGTATTAGTAATAGCGCTCACACCATAGATCATTGAATTATGGCCATCATCTTGAGTATGCTCGAAGAGAGTAGCATTTAATAATACTCTTCCACCTGCAAGTGTGCTTCTAAGACCAAACTCGATATTTGTACTATCTGTTGCATCGTAAGGAAGAACATCTCCACTTTCGTTTGGTGAATTACCTCCAGGCTTATTACCTGTTGAAATAAGTCCATATATCATTACATCATCAGAAAGAGCTTTTTGAATTGCCAATTTTCCAGTTATAGCATCATTGCTTTGTGTTCCATCAGCATAACCACAATCTGTTGATCTTACTAAAACACCACCAGCAGCTCTTGCACATGCTGCCGCCAATGCTCCAGATGGAGTTGCATCACCGAGAGTATTTAAGAGCATGAAATAGGCATCATTCTCATCGTATCTGAGACCAGCTGTAATTTTAGTTGTATCGTTTATTTCATAATAAACTTCACCAAAGAGTGATTTACTCTCTTGGTTTCCATGTTCAGAATTGATAAGACCTCTTAACTCATTTGGAAGTATGCTTTGCATATATCCAGGACCAAAAGGACTTGGCACTGGCCCATCTGCTGTCAGCGCTAATCCATTTGCATTAAGAAAATTTATATTTCCGACAATAGAACCAACAAGTTGATCAAGCGTTATTGCACCACCAAGATAAGAAGGAAGACCTGCAGAAACTAGCGCTCCAAGAGTTCCCCAAAAAGAAACACCGCCATAGCCATCAAGCTGACCACCAAATAGAGTCTGACTATATGGATGCATTCTAAAGTCACCATTCATGACATAACCTTCAGTTTGAACCTGATAGTCATTTGCAAATTTACTCTCGTAATAATATGCACCTAATGTGTAATTTAGAGGACCATCATTATCTGAGATCCAATTTGTCTCCAATTGAATTGTATCCTCAACTGCTGAAGAACATTCAACATTCGTAGGTGCACCTCTTGTTTGAGTTCCCCAACAATCATATTCAAGATCAGCTGTAAAACTTCCTAGAAGACCACTTAATGCATTTGAGAAAGCGGTTTGACCAGAAATCTGCTTATCATTATCGTCTATATGATTGTAGTCTCTTACACCATAGGTAGCTTTAACTTTTAGATCTCCATTATCTCTGGCATTAATCCATTCAATAGTTGAATGTTTCAATAGCGCAGACCTTGAAGGATCTAAATCCAAATAAATTTCATTTAAGTCATCTGAAGATTGCGCACCAGCATAAGAATCAAAAAGTTTGTCTGGCGATAAGAATGTAAGTACAGCAAATCCAGCAGCAAGTGTTCCAGCTGGATGAGCTCCGGTATTATAAGCACCTCTAACTGTTGGATCACAACCTAAAAATACTTCTCTATTACAAAATCTACTTGCCCAATTCAATCTTGAATCTTCAAATTCATGTTCCTCATGTGTTATTTGAATTGTATTGGATGCATCAACATCTATATCAAGAGACATCCTGAAGGCTTCAGCATCTCTATTATCTATTTCTGTTCCAAGATTTAAGTTTTTAATTGTTCCATCTTGCACATATGAACTGTATGCAACACGAGCAGAAACATTACTAGCCATAGGAATGTTAATGGCTGAACGGATTCTTGTTTGACCAAAATTACCGTAATCCATTTTTGCATAACCTGAGGAATCTCCTGTTGGTCTTGCAGATATAAGGTTAATTAGTCCGCCAGTAACATTTCTTCCATAAAGAGTTCCTTGAGGTCCTGCAAGGATTTCAACCCTCTCAGCATCTAAAAACCCAATATCACCAAATGCAGAAGCAGTAACAAAGTGACCATTAATTGCTGTTTGTGTTCCAGCAATACTTGATGCACCAATAGCTTCAGTAGCAGCGCCTCTAACAGAAATAAAATAACCAGAACCAATTGCAGGTGCAAAAGAAACTCCTGGTGTTAGTTCACCAAGGTCATACATTTCAGTAACCTGAGCTGATTCAAGATCTTCCGAGGTAAGAGCCTGAGCAGATAAAGCAACATCTTGTAGTGATTCTTCTCTCCTAGTAGCAGTAACAACGACTTCCTCAACTTCTATTTCCTGAGCAGTGACGTCATTAATGTTCGTGAATACAGCTGCCGCTAGAAAAGCGAAAGCTATTCTTTTAAAATTATCCATAATCTATCCCCCTTAATGTTTATAAATAAGTAATTAACTATGCGATATAGTCATATAATATATCTATAAAACAGGAAAATCCAATAATATGAGTGTTTTTTAAGACAACGAAAATAAAGGAATAAAGGCATAAAATGAACATAATCGACGCAATACACAATCGACAGTCAGTAAGATCTTTTAAAAATAGAGATGTTCCTCCAAAAATAATCGAGGAAATACTTAATATTTCCAAATTTGCTCCCTCGGGTGGAAACACGCAACCATGGAAAGTCTATGTTTTAAATCAAAAAATCATGAAAGAGTTGGAATCATCCATATTTTACAATCTCGATAATGGTATTAGTGAGAAACCAAATTTTTCAATATATCCGCAACCTATGTCAGATCATCTTAAAAACCGGGTAAAAGAATGCGGTAAGCTGATGTATGGCGCCTTAGAAATTAAAAAAGATGATATCGAAGGAAGACTCAATCAACTTAAGCAAAATTTTTCTTTTTTCGGAGCTCCTGTGGGAATGTTGATAACGGTTGAAGGAGAGGTAGATCGAAACGGTTGGGGTCATGTAGGTCACTTTATTCAGAATTTATGTCTTTCATCAATAGAATTTGGATTGGGAACATGCCTTCAAGAGAGTTGGTCAATGTATCCAGAAACAGTTCAAAAGATAATAAAATATAATGAATCTGAAGTTTTATGGTGTGGTGTGGCTCTTGGATACCCAAATAAAGATCACCCTATAAATAATTATCGGACACCACGAGAAAAATTAGAGGATTTTGCAAAATTCTTATGAGAATAAATCAATAAGAATTGTCAAGTATTAACCTTCATTATTTTAACAAAATTTGAATTTGCTTTAAGTATTGGATATATTTAATTCGTTATTCTCAAATTGGAGTACTTTTTTGAGTATTTCAGTAGGGGGACAATGTTGAAATTTCAATATTAA
>CEQD01016195.1_pt1 | contig 16118 bp, 21 predicted proteins | sample 530511 | NCBI WGS metagenome assembly CEQD01 (sample SAMEA2620230, study PRJEB7988) | marine metagenome | biome: marine biome (ENVO:00000447); feature: surface water layer (ENVO:00002042); material: "saline water (ENVO:00002010), including plankton (ENVO:xxxxxxxx)" | depth 5 m | reverse complement strand
GCAGGTGTTGTATCAGAAAATCCAGCACACTTGATGAACAGTGCATTGCAAGGAGACAATGTTACTCCTGTTGCCCTACAAGGAAGAACTCCAGTCAAAGTGATTGGTATTGTACAAAAAGGTGATATGTTGACAAGTTCAACTACACCAGGCTTTGCAACAAGAACAACTGATCCTAAAGTGGGTACAGTGATAGGTAAAGCATTAGAAAATAAAACTGATGCAGGTGAAGGTGTAATAGAAGCAGTGGTAGGTAGAGTATAATGGCACAACAAAATATTAACATAGGTACAAGTGCAAACAAAGGTGATGGTGATCCATTAAGAACCGCCTTTGATAAAATTAATGATAACTTTGATGAACTTTATCTAAAAGTTACAAATTTAGAAACCGGAGGAATCACTGTAACAAAAGGTGATGTGCAAGGATCTATATTTGGTGACGATTCAACTTTATTAGTTGATAGTGTCAACAGTGTTATACCTGCAAGTGTAATAAGTCCACAAGTTATTACTTTAACAACATTAAAAACTGAAGTCGCGGCAAGTACAGACTTTGCAGATTTTAAAACTAGAATAGCAGGATTATAAGGATAAGTTATGGCAAACAGAATACCACTAGTAGTAGATACAAGCAACGGCAATAAAATAAGTGAACTGCCGGCTTCGGACAATCTAGATTTAGCAAACAGTCAAATAATAAATGTATCTAGTTTGTCAACAGGTTCACTTGTAATTAACTCTGTTCCTTTTTCAGGTTCATACAACGATTTAACAAATAGACCAACTATTGCAACTGACGTGGCTGGTTTAACAGATGTAACAAACAGAATTCCAACACAACTTACTCAATTAAACATCGCAGACGGAACAACAGGACAAGTGCTAACCACTGATGGTGCAGGAGGATTTACTTTTTCAACTGTAACATCTTCAGGTGGTGACACAATCGTTGTTCAAGGAGGAGATATCACAGGTATTCAAGTTGCTGGTGATGACTCTGTGCCAATAACTGTTGCAGGAGAAAACACAGTTAAGTTTGAAGGTGCAGGAAGTATTACTACAACAGCCGCAGAAGTTTCAGGAACAACTGTATTAACAATCACAGGCGTTGACAACAATACAACTTACACAGTCAACCTTGCTGATGGTAACACTGCTGATACAAAAAAATTACAACTTGTATCTAACACAGCCACAACAGACACAATTACCTTTAAAGAAGGTACTGGAATGACAATCACAAGAGATGGTGACACACTAGAGTTTGAAGCGGCATCAACGGCTCAAAATGTTTACACACTATCTGCAGAAACTAACGGATCATTCACAGTTGTTAGATTAAGTGAGTCAGGTGGAGGCTTTGATGATGTAGCCATTTCCGCTGGTACTAACATGGAAGTTGTTAGAACAGATGCATCAACAATTACATTAAACAACACATTTACAGAAACAGATCAAAATGTAATTCAAACAGTAAATTCAGACGCAGGTTCGTACACGGCATTAAGTGCCACAGATGAAATAAACATATACGGTGGTTCAGGCATATCAACTTCAATGAGTGGTAGCACTTTGAGTGTTGCATTCAATGGCAGTAGCATACCATCAATTCAATTTACAACAGGTGAACAAGTTACAGAATTCAGTTCAGATGCAACATTGGCAAGCAATTCAAATTCAAAAGTGCCAACTGAACAAGCAGTAAAAACTTACGTTGACGGAGAGATAGCAGGTGTAAGTGGTGGCGGTGGTGGAGGCGGTAATGCCTTTGGTAACATTGTTGTTAGCACTCAATCCACAGTTGGTGCGGATCAAGCCACAGATAATTTAGAATTTATTGCAGGTGATAATATTAGTATTACCACAGATGCAACTGCTGACAGTGTAACGTTTACACACACTCCAGCAGGAGCAAACACACAATTACAATGGAACAACAATGGTGTGTTGGGTGCAAGTAGCAACATGACTTGGAACGATGGCAGTAACACATTATCTGTTACAAACATTGTAGCCACTAGCATAGAAGCAAATACAATTCAAGCACCAAGCAGTCTTGTTGGAACTTACACAATTTCATCACCAACAACAATTACTTTAGATCCTAATTCAGAAGTGCAGGTTGATGCACCAATGAAATTACAAGGAAAAACAGTTGCACAACTTCAATCATTTGTTGCAAGTGCAGGATCAATAGTTGCAGTTAGTGACAATAGTTACAAACCTGCTTACTATACTGGCAGTGTGTGGAAGTATGTTGTTGATGACTCCAACGTGTAGGAGCATTAAATGTCTGATCAAAACGAATACATTGTTACAGTAAAAAAAAGCACAAATTGGCGTGACGTTCATAACGATTTAATCAATGACACTAGCAGTAATGATGCTGTTGATTCTAATATTATTCCAGACAGAGCCTGCCAATGCAGTGAAGAAAGAATTACAAACAAAAGAAATACTCACTATAACTTAACAGACGAAGAAGCAAACAAATTAAAACAAGACAACAGAATACTTGCAGTTGAAAAACTTGCGGATATTCCAGAGCCTACTCCGATTGCTGTGCAAACTGGTGACTTTAATAAAACATCGACATCATCTGGACAACAAGACAACTGGGGATTAGCAAGACACATCAAAGAAACAAATTATTATTCAAACAGCACCAGTCATCAATCAGGATACAACTATGATTATGTTTTAGATGGTACAGGTGTAGACATGGTGGTTGTTGACACAGGTATTCAAGCAGATCATCCTGAATGGCAAGATGCTAATGGTGCCTCTAGGTTGCAACAAATAGATTGGTTTACTGAGTCTGGAGTATCAGGCACACAACCAGCAAACTTTTACACAGATACAAATGGTCATGGAACACACTGCATTGGCACAATGGCAGGAAAATATTTTGGATGGGCCAAGAACGCTAGAATCTATAGCATTACACTTTACGCAAATTCGGGCAATAACATTTCATGGTCAAACACAATTGATTGTCTTATAGGTTGGCACAATAATAAACCTGTAGATCCTGCTACTGGATTCAAAAGACCCACAGTGGTCAACATGAGTTTCCAGTACAGTTGGTACATTGACACATCAGTGAATCCTGATGGTGTGTCGTTGGCAGGAGGAACACCTTACACAATTACAGGTGGCAATTATCGTGGTACTCCATTCACTGATCAAGACAGAACTAATTTGCAACAATATGGAGTTGTGGGAACTTTTAGACCCGACATTGGAAATGGATATTATATGTTTGGCAGAAAATATGCTTCTATTGATGCAGATGTTGAACAATTAATAGACAATGGAATTCATGTATGCACAGCCGCTGGAAACAATTATCAAAAAATAGATAGACCAGGAGGTTTAGACTACAACAACTATATCACTTTTGATGTAGGAACAACACCTTTTTATGTATACTACAACAGAGGTAAATCTCCTTCAACATTTGAAGGTGGCAGTACAGTAGAATTTACGAATGCAGGAACAACTGTTGGAGATATTAATGGAGGATTTGATGTAGGAGCATTGGATAATACTGCTTTACTAGACGGAGTAGAATACAAAGATAGAAAAGTTGGTTTTAGTGATTCGGGTCCAGCAGTAGAAATTTATACAGCAGGCGATCAAATTATAAGTGCTCAACCAACAACAATGGGATCAACATATTATTGGAATAACAGTTTTAAACAAGCAAAATATTCAGGAACATCGATGGCGGCTCCACAAATGTGTGGCATGATGGGTTGCTTGTTACAAGCACATCCAGATTGGACACCAACGCAGGTAAAAGGATATTTTATAGATAATGCAAAAGCAGAGATGGTGGACACAGGAAACAATGATGACTTTACAACATCTTATTCAATCCATGGTGGAAATAATAAAATAGCATACTTTCCATTGAGTGGTCAAAGACCTTACAGCATAGGATAAATATTGATATGACAGTGAACACAATCAACATAGGAAACATAGCAAACGACGGTACAGGTGATGATCTAAGAGAAGCGTTTATAAAAGTAAACAATAATTTCTTAGAATTAGATGCTCGTAACCCTGAACAAACAACTGCATCAAATGCCTTTGCTGATGCCAGTGGTACTGCTGGTGTGTTTAAAGAAAAAGACGGATTCAATTTAAAGTTTAAAAACATCACAGCAGGTAATAGTAATATTACCATAACAACAGATGATAATCAAATTTTCATAAGTTCAAGTGGAATTGTGTCTGTGCAATACACAGCAGATTCTGGTGTTGTAAATCCGCTTGGTGCATCTGACTTATTCAAATTTGCAGGGTCGGGTGGAACTACAACTGCACTAGGCGTACAGAACAATGTTAAACAATTAACCATAGACAGCAGACTTGCTAATGAATCTAACCCTACTCTAAATGGCACTTTAAACGCAAATAACAACGCGATAACGGGCCTTAGCACTATTCAAGTTAATAACATTAACTCATTAATTTATGGGCAAGATATAAGGGATCAAGACTCGTTAATTGGATTCAATTTTGGAACCTTTAATGATGGTATTACAAACTGGATAGAATATTTTGAATCTTTTAATCCTGTAAATTTAGGAACATTCACTGCTCCTGGCGCCATTAATATTGATTTAGGTTCCATAGCCTAATTTAAAAAACCATAAATACAGTTACAATGAGCAATCTCTGGACAGTCACAACCGGACATAATTTGGGTACTTTTGAAGAAAAGTCGGCCCTAAATATATCTCTTCCTGTAAACACTGTGGACAACCTAGCATTAATAAGTGGCAGTTTACCATTAGGAGTTAGATTGTCAGGCACATCACTTATAGGCACACCTTTAGAAGTAATTAGAAGCACACAATTTAAATTTGTTTTAAGAGCCAGCCTTAGTCAAGCAATAGAAGATAGAACATTTACATTAAATTTAGAAGGTCCTGATAATCCTGTATGGGTAACCAACCAAGGCAAACTGCCTGTTGGTGCAAACAATCAACTTTTCATATTGGACAATTCAACAGTAAGTTATCAATTGACTGCTACAGATATAGATGTGTCAGCAGGTGATACTTTAGAATATTATATTCCTGATAATGGTGGTCAAATACCACCTGGCTTAACTTTAAGCAAAACAGGTTTAATTTCCGGAGTGATAGATCCAATACTTGCTTTAGACATACAATCAAGACGTGGAACATACGATTCGAATGATTATGACAGATTCTTATTTGACTTTGGTGAACAAGGTGTAAGAGCCGCTAGTAGTTTTTATTATGATTTAGAAATTAACGATACATCAAGACAGCCTAGAAAACTTAATAGAAATTTTGAATTTAATGTAGCAGTAACAGATGGTATTAACACAGTGATAAGACCATTTGAAATATTTGTTGTTGGAGAGGATTTTTTAAGAGCAGACAATTCCACAATGCAAGTTGGTACTGGTACTTTTACTTCTGATGGAACATATTTGAGAAAGCCTCAATGGTTAACTCCTTCTGATTTAGGATTTAGAAGAGCAAACAACTATATTACTTTATTTTTAGAAGTATTTGATCCAAATGCTACACAAGGCGAATTGAGATACATTTTGGAAAATACAAATGATGACGGTTCATTATCTAAACTTCCACCTGGAACAATTTTAGATACAAAATCTGGTGAAGTGTTAGGCAGAGTTCCATACCAACCAACAGTAACTAAAGAATATAAATTTACCATTAGTGCATTGAGATATGGAAGAGAAAGTGAACTAGTTGGCGTTACAATTAATCCATACGAAGATCAGATGCAAGGAACTGATCAATTAAAAATAGCAAAATTAGATTTAACAACAACAGATGGAATAAACGATTTAGATTCTTTAATAAACCAATACATTACAATTAATTCAGTAACATATCTAGTTACTGGTGTAGACGGGTCAAATGATTTTTATGATGTATTAACATTGAATCAAAATTTAACAGCAAGTGATGTTATTGTGTTTAATGGCACAGTTTATAATCCTGACACATATTCTAATAGTCCAACAGCAATTACCAGAGCAAACAATGAAATATTTGTGTACAATAGAATAGACAAACAAAAATACGTTGGAAAAAAATTAATTTTTTCTGACACAGAAGAATACACAATTACAGATATACAAACTGTGTTAGATGAAGGCGAACCTAGTTTACAAAATATTAATGCAACAGCATTAGAAAAATTAGTATTGAGTGAACCTCTGCAAAGAAACTTTGTTGAAGGACAAAATATAAGCATTGGTGCATTTCAAGGAGACACTTACTTTAAATTATTTTTAACAGGTTCTACAGATGAAGCAGTACAAAGCACAAAAACATTTACTGTAAAATTTTTAGGAGAGGTAGACAGCACAATCACATGGGTGTCTGGTGCTGATGTTGGTTCGATTACTCCAGACGAAGTAAGTAATTTTAGATTGACTGCAAACAGTTCAGTTACTGATGCTGGTTTAAAATATGTGTTACTTAATGGAACATTACCGCCAGGATTACAATTAAGTTTAGATGGCGAAATTAACGGAAGACTAGACGGTAAAAAAGTAACTTTCATAGACAGTGGCAATTTTACATTGGATGGTGGAATTACTTCTATAGATAGAAAGTATGATTTTACAGTAACATCACAAGACAGATTTGGATTCCAAAGTGATAATAAAACATTTAATATAAAAATTGATTTATCAGATCCAAAAGAATACTCTGATGTGTATGTAAAGCCATTTTTGACAACAGAGCAAAGATCAATATTTTCTGACTTTATAAGTGATCCTGAAATTTTTGATCCGCAATATGTTTACAGACCCAATGACACAGCATTCGGAATTCAAAAGAATTTAGAAATGTTAGTGTATGCTGGAATAGAAACTAAAAATGTAGAACATTATGTCAGTGCTGTAAGTTCTAATCATAAACGTAGAAGATTTAATTTTGGAGCGATTAAAACAGCAGTGGCAAAATTTGAAGGAACCGATGATGTTGTATATGAAGTCGTTTATGCAGATATAGTAGACGAAAAAGATACAAACGTTGGACAAGTAGCGAAGTCATTTAGTGCAAATGATAAAAATAAATTAAGAATAAATCAAACTGATCTTGAAGTAATAGATGATAGTACTAGACTGAATGTTGGCGGTGCTTTTTATGAATTACTAGATCAAAATGGAAACCCTGTTATTTCATCAAGTCTCGGTGAAGATATAGAAATTGTTGCACGAAGTGGTATACTTGTTTTAGATGTGCAAAGTGGAACACTAGAAGTTGTTTTACAAAATGGTCTGTCTGTTGTAGCAGGATTAGTGCAAAATAATGCTCCAGCAGATCCATATAGAGATAGACCAATCAACAGTACAATTAAAGTAAGCAGTACACTAATCAAAGCCAGTGCATCTGAAGAACATATCAAATATATTTCTAATGTATCAAATATGAGAGACAATATTAAACAGGTAGGAAATACTAAAGGCTCATTACTGCCATTATGGATGCGTACACCACAAGAAGATTCGGTGACACAATTAGGTTACGTTACTGCGGTACCTTTGGTTTATTGCAAACCTGGCACAAGTCAAAATGTTTTAAGTGCAATTCAAAACAACACATTTGATATTAAAAATATTAATTTTGAAATTGATAGGTATATTATAACAAAATCAAACGAAAACAGCGATAAACAATATGTGATGTTTCCAAATTATGAGCATAACGTATAGATAAATATAAGTAATATTATGACAAGCAGTATTAATCCAGATCAAATAAACGAAGCCTTTCCAGTTGCTGGACAGGACAATCCTAGCCAAGGATTTAGAGATAATTTCTCTGCAACAAAAAACAATTTAAACACAGCAAAGTCTGAGATTACAGATTTACAAAGCAATACAGCAAAATTAAATGCAAACAACAATTTTCAAAATAATGAATTAAGTGGTGCATTGTTTATTGCAAACAAAGTAAAAGTTTTTGACGGTGGTACAGTTGCTAGTTCACAAGATATTAATCTAAGCAATGGACACTACCAAAAATTTATTTGTAGTGCTCCAATCACTTTAACATTCAACGAATGGTCAAACACAAACAATGAACAAGATATAGTTTACGTAGAATTACTTTCAAACAATGCAACACCAAGAACTGTTACATTTGCCACAGTAGCAGGTGGTACTTTTAAAATAGAAGAAACTTATTCTAATCCAATAACAGTAAGTGATGCCAGCAATCCTGTAATATACAAATTTTGGAGTTACAATGGTGGATTGACTGTGTTTATGGAATTCGTTGGCAAATTTATCTAATGACTGCAAACAATATTCATCCGATGACACAAGACTTGTCAGAACTGTCCACACCAGAAGTGGAAGCCAAAGTTAATGAATTAAGAAAAAAATATCTGTCTGCCAGAAATCCAGAGATCAAAAACCAAATTTTTTACTTCTTGACAGATTACCAAGAAGAACTTAAAATGAGGTATGCCAAAGAAAAACTTGAAATGGATAAACAGACAGGTAATGATCTTGACAATCTCATCAATATCGATTAAAATAAACATATGAAAATTGATACATTAGGAGTACCTAAGTTCGGTGCGGATGATCTTATTGAGTTGATCTATCAAGGAAAAATAGATAAAATTAATCAAGTGTTGTGTGAAAAGAATACTGACACGGAACAATTTAATCAAAGTGTAAAAGATACAGAAATTGGTAGTATGCTAAAATTTTATCAAGCACTTGATGTTGACCAATCAGAATTTGATACTGCTTTACAATCTGAATGGTTTATGCCAAACAGTTACAAAAACATAAACATTGAACAGTACATTGATTCTATATGTCCTAACAATGACACAGCAAAAGCAAGAGTCAAAGAAGAACTAGATGCTTTTAAATCTAAAAACATGATGACAGTTTTGAAGTTTATGCACTTTTTGGTATCCCATATGAGAGAAAATGATTTGGTATGGGGTGTAGGCAGAGGCAGTTCGGTGGCTAGTTACGTGTTGTTCCTTTTAGGAGTACACAAAGTAGACTCGATTCAATATGGACTAGACTGGCGAGAGTTCATCAGATAAATACATACATAATAGGAGAACACAATGGCTATTAAACAAACAGGAAAAAAGACTTACAAAACAATGCAAGGCAAACCAATTGATATGGATTTGTTGCGTAAAAGAAACGAATTAACTCCAGCAGTAGGAAATGCCAAAGTTAATGCTCGTGGTGATGAGTTAGGTCCTGGTGGCAAAATTGTTAAAAAGAGAGAAGAAGTTCTTGCAGACTACTACAGAGACAATCCAACAAAAGTTCCTGAAAAAGTAGACACTGCTCCACAACAAGTTCAAGCAGATGAACCAGTGAAACAAGAAGAAGTTGTTGAAACTGCTACTCAAGAAGATGTTGAGTGGGTTGAGGATTCAGAAGGCAATTTCGTTAAGAAGGAGCAGTAATAGTGGCTCCAATCCAAGTACACGAAGGTAGACTTCGTCCAATTAAATCTAGAGTTCTTGTAACAGACATGAACTTTAACGATTACAAAACTAAATCTGGTTTGATTATTCCTGGCGATGACGGACAAGTCCATGGGATCAAACCAAGATGGGGCAAAGTGTTTGCAGTTGGGCCAAAAGGTCCTAGCGAACTTAATCCAGGTGATTGGATTTTGATACAACATGGACGTTGGAGTAGAGGTGTCAAAATGCAAGATCCAGAAACAAAAGAAATCAAAACAGTTTGGATGGTAGAATCGGAATCAATTTTATTGCACGGTGACTATATGCCAGACGATTATTACGCCGCCAAAGTAATAAACTAAAACTTGACAAACTAAACAATTTCCTTTATACTTAAAGAATGAAACTTCCACAATCGTATTCTGGTATAAACACAACAGGACTGACTGGTATTGTTTTAATGACTTTACACATTACTGGATATCTTGTGCATTGGGCATGGCCCATTTTGTACATAGTTCTGATACTATCAGGAATAGGACAAGAGTATAAAAAATATTATGATTAAAGTTTACTGGACAAGGTCTTATCCTAAACATGAAGATTTAATGAAGATGGGACTCAATCCCAAAGCAATGATGAGCGGATTGCGTATTCCAGCACCCGAACCTGTGCTTCAACATTTAAACTATCAAGAATTTTTTGGGCCAGTTGTATCCAAGTGTCCTGCTATTGTTGATGATTTAAAAAATGTTTTTGTAATTAAATCTCCTGTGGACATACAGATTGAAGTAGACAATCAAATAAACAAATTGAATGTTTTAAAACAAGAATTAGATTTTGCAAAAGCATTTCTTGGAGATCCACAAGGCAAATGGGGAATCCACCAATTAGGAATGGGTTATCTTTTCTTTGCAGAAAAATCTTTAGTGGCAACACAATTACCAGCATACTATGATGAAAATGATTTCACAAAATGGACACACACTATATCTAGCAGTTTTGATATTGGTAATTGGTTTCGAGTTGCAGGTAAGCCTGCATTTATGATTAAACAAGATGCAAAAACTATTGACATCAAAGAGGGTGATCCGTTAATATACTATAAATTTAACACAACAGAAAAAATTAAATTGATTGAATTTGATGATCAAGAACTGCAACGTCTTAATGAAAAAAGTCCTGAATGGATGTGTAGCACATTGAAAGATCATACAGACAAAGTGTTGACATTAGAAAAGTGTTATGCTTATTTCAATCAATACAAAATGAGACAAAGAATATTAAAACTAATAAAAAGGAACATAATATAATGGGACCAATCTTGACAGCATTAGCAATAACAACTATAATAGTAATCGCAATAGTGCATTACGTACCAATTGGATGAAAAAACTTTTACTTTTTATTGAACGGATTCCATTATTACACGCACCAGGATATTTCCTTGCGTTGGTAGGATTAATTTTAATTATTTTAACGGTGGTCTTATGAAAGAACTTTGGGTAGAAAAATATCGTCCTAAAACAATCGCTGACTATGTTTTTAGAGATGATCATCAACGTAAACAAGTTGAACAATGGGTAAAAGAAAAAACTATTCCGCATTTATTATTCAGCGGTAATGCAGGTATTGGTAAAACAACATTGGCAAAAGTGTTGTTGAATGAACTTGAAATAAATGATTTAGATGTGCTAGAAATTAATGCTAGTAGAACAAACTCTGTAGAAGATGTAAGAAACAATATTATCAACTTTGTTCAAATGATTCCGTTTGGAGCATTTAAAGTTGTGTTGCTTGATGAGGCAGATTATCTATCTCCCAATGCACAGGCGGCATTGCGTGGTGTGATGGAAGAGTATCATACAACAAGCAGATTTATATTGACTTGTAACTATCCAAACAGAATTATTCCTGCACTGCATTCTAGATGTCAAGGCTTTCATATAGAACGTATTGATCAAACAGAATTTACAACAAGAGTGGCAAAAATATTGATGGGCGAAGGAGTTACTCCTGACTTGGATATATTAGACACATATGTGAAAGCAACATATCCTGATCTAAGAAAATGTATTAACATGGTGCAAATGAATGCACAAGAAGGACAACTGGTTGCTCCTAATACAGCAGACAAATCAGATGCAGATTACAAATTAGAAATGGTTGAATTGTTCAAAGCAGGCAAAATAAGTCAAGCAAGAAAACTTGTTTGCAGTCAAGCAAGACCAGATGAAATAGAAGACATATACAAATGGTTGTATGATAATGTTGCATTGTTTGGTGATGAAGCAAAACAAGAAAAAGCAATACTTGTTATAAAACAAGGTTTGGTTGACCACACACTTGTTGCTGATCCTGAGATTAATCTTGCGGCAACAATGATTAGACTACAAAACATTTAAGGAGTTTTGATGAAAGTTGAACTGATTGATAAAATGGGCAGTGATCTTTCTGTTGTGAATGCCGCTAGAGTATCATACAGCAAAGAGTCTGAATGGGAATCTATCACTCCTGCAGGTCCTACTCCGGGTGTGCTTTCCGATAGAGATGAAAAACTTATAAAGTATCTTGCAACACATAATCATTGGTCACCGTTTGCTCATGCAAGTCTACAATTTAGAATTAAAGCACCTGTGTTCGTTGCTAGACAATTAGTAAAGCATCAGGTTGGGTTAGTATGGAACGAGATTAGTAGACGCTACGTCGACTATGAGCCTGAACTATACGAACCAAAAGAATGGAGAGGACGACCACAAAACAGCAAACAAGGTTCAGATGGCACAGTTTCAATAGACAGCAATGAACAACATAGACTAGATATGACCATGCAACAATGCAAAATAATTTATAAAGCATTGATTGAAAAAGGAGTTGCTCCAGAACAAGCACGTATGGTTTTGCCACAAAGTATGATGACTGAATGGATTTGGTCAGGAACTTTATATGCCTTTGCTAGAGTTTGTAATCTAAGATGTGCTGAAGATACTCAAGAAGAAACACGATTCATTGCTGACGAAATACATAATATTTGTAACAAGGAGTTTCCAACAAGTTGGAGATATTTAATAGATGTATAGAGCAAGCCATATTTTAATTGCATATCAAGGTGCTCAAAGAGCCACAAGTCAACGTATTCAAGAAGAAGCATTATTTGAAGCAGGTAGAATACAGCAAGAAATATTAAGTGGTGCAATAACGTTTGAAGAAGCCGCACAAAAATACAGCGATTGTCCAAGCAAAGTCAACGGTGGAAATCTTGGAACATTTGAAAAGAAAACAATGGATAAAGATTTTATCCACTATCTTGAAAACCTAGGAGTAGGAGAAATGAGTGGACCTTGCCCTACTGTTTTCGGCTATCATATTATCCGAAAAAATTAATTGTAAAGATCTAATACTTCGTTTACAACTCTGTGTCTTACCACGTCTTTATGATTAAAGTTTATCATACTAATTTTTTCAGACTTTCTTTTTTCTCTTAACCTATCTACAAAATCAGACAAGCCATTTCTATTTGGTCTATCTGTTTGTTCAAGGTCACCAGTGACCACTATTTTGCTTCGATCTCCTATACGTGTTAAAAGCATTTTCATTTGATTTTCTGTTGCATTTTGCATTTCATCTGCAACAATCATTGCCTTTTTAAAAGTTCTACCTCTCATGTATGCTAAAGGAGCCATTTCTAATACTCCTTCATATAACATACTGCGTATGTCGTTGGTGCAGTAGTACATTTTAAACACATCAATAATAGGTATTGTCCAAGGTGCCATCTTCTCTTCCAATGTTCCTGGAAGGAAACCAATGTCCTCATCAACACTTACTACTGGGCGTGTAATTATAATTTTATCTACTGCTTTTTCTCTAAACAATTTAATGGCAACTTGAACTGCTAACATAGTTTTACCAGTACCTGCTGGACCAACACCTATAACGATATCCTTAGATGGACTTAATAAATCCAGCATATATGATTCTTGATTCACGTTTTTCGGTACAATCGTAACGTGGTTAAGTTTAGGTGATTGATGTGTGCGTATTGGTAGGGTGTTAGACTTGTTCGAGCGCCGTTTTATGGCTTTCTTTCCCATGCACTCTCCTTGTTCATTTGTAATAATATTTAATAAAAAGCATAGGTTATTAAACTGCTCACATAAGAAACGCCTTTAGATAAATACTAACAGTTATGCAAGATACAGTAGATATTATTAAAACCATTCAAAATGTGTACGAAAATGACCCTGTTTTTTCGGTGCTTAAAGACTATGAAAGAGTGCTGGACGAATTAGGTTTGTATGTGTACGACAATTGGGAAGACGGTGAACTTGTAGAAGGCCCTATTATAGGTAGACATTTTGTGCAGTGTTCGTTCATGTATCCACGTGATAAAATGCCTGATCCTATGGGAGGCAAAAGACTGTTGGATTATGATTGCAAAGTTACATTTAAAAAAGACCATGTAATTGAACCAAGAAAAATTATAGAGCCTGATGATATACGTCCAGGCACAAAAAAAGGAAAATTAGATAAACTTCCAATTTGGATAGTGTCAATACTAATTCCAAAAAATCTAATGAAAACAATTTATTCAGGATATCAAATGAATCAAGATTATTCAAAAGATCCTGCAACAAGCGAAAAAGTTTCACCTCAAAGTGAACCTGCAGACGAAATAGCCCAAGGAGAATAAATGGGACTTAGACAATCAGATTTGAAACACTGCATTGAATCTACTATTGAAATAGATTCTTACAAAAGTAAAATGGGAGAAGACAAAGATATAGTTGTTCTTTCATTTGCAGTAAAAGGTGAAAATCCAGCCGATGATTTAGTTAAATTTGTTGAGTCAGGATATGACTTTGTACTAGATGCAGATAAAACATCTGGTGAACAAGCAGATGGTAAGTTTAGAGTTTTTGTTGAATTAGAAAGAAACAAAAAAATTCCAAACAGTATTTTAGAAATAATAGACGGTGTTAAAAAATTAAGTGAAATATCTGACTTTAGATTTAGATATTACAAAAATTTTAGAAGTTCAGCACTTGATGAAACAAATTTATCAGAGCAAGTTCCTTTAGATGCTGAAAGTTATGAAATTAAAATTAACGAAACACAATTAGAAAACTATAAAAACTTTTTCCAAAACAGTTATGTAGATGAAATTGTAATGAACGAAAGCAGAATTACCTTTTTCAAAAAATATGCTCAACCAATGAGTTTTGATTTTGAAACATTTGGTAATACAGAAGATATCCAAAAACAAATAACTGAATCATTTGATGTTAATAAAATGCCAGAAGTGATGTTTTTAAGTAAGTTTATAGGAGATTTTAACATTCAAATCTACGGCGACAAATATCTATTTGAGACCAGCAACAAATCTGTTGTGCTATATAACAAACAATATGAACCTAAGTAAAAATTTTACATTAATAGAATTCACTAAAAGTCAAACTGCACTACGCATGGGAATAGACAATACTCCTAATGACGAACATTTATCAAATGCGAAAAAACTTTTTGAAAATGTAGTACAAGCAGTAAGAGAAAATTTTGGACCTACTATTATCAATTCTGGATACAGAGGTCCTGAATTAAACAAAGCAATAGGTGGAAGTGAGAGATCACAACACTGTAAAGGTGAAGCAGTTGATATTGAGGTTCCAGGTGTGTCCAATTTTGAAGTTGCTGAATATATAAGAGACAATTTAGATTTCGATCAATTAATATTAGAATTTTATACTCCAGGCATTCCAGATTCGGGTTGGGTACACGTAAGTTATAAAAGCGAGGGCAACAGAAAGCAAGTGTTGACTGCTATGAAAGAAGACGGTAAAACTGTGTACAAACCTAAACTGATTGCATAATGTCCAACGAAAAAATTACCCAAATAGATTTTATTGAAAGTTTATTCTACAAAGATCTTGAAGTAGATGCTGATCTTAAAGATTATGTAACTAATCTTGATCTTACTAGTATTGATCACGTCCAAACTAATTTTTATCACACAGACCCAGACAAAAAATTAATTGACCTTACTCTTAAAAACGTTGAACCTTTTTTTAAAGAAGTGGGTAGTCAACTGAAAAAAAATGGAATGAGTGTTTTAAAGGTATGGGTACAAAAATACGAAGAAAACAATTACCATCCGGTTCATGTGCATGAACCTCATCATGACAGTTATTCATTTATATTCTATATAGACTGTACAGAAACTTCTGCTTGTACAGTGTTTTACTCACCAGGTTACCCTTATGTGGATCATACTACTTTTAAACTAGAGCCAAAAGCAGGCAGATGTGTATTATTTCCAGGCGCATTACCGCATGAAGCAATGCCTAACAACGATAAAGCACGTTTAATTGTTAGTGGCAACATTAGATTTCATGGATAAATACTAGCAGTTTATGAAACAGGAAGAACAAAAATATTGCCTTAATTGTGGTAATCCATGTCATGAAGGTGTTGTGTTGACTAGAAAAGAACGCACATATCCATCAGAAGGTTCTAAAGAATATGAAATAGAAGTGTGTAGACACTGCCGTTGCGGAAAAGTTGAAACAGAATGATAATTGCTAAAATTAAATCAATAATAACAATCATGCTGATACTTGGTGTAGCAGGTGCAGG
>CEQD01094712.1_pt1 | contig 16122 bp, 13 predicted proteins | sample 530511 | NCBI WGS metagenome assembly CEQD01 (sample SAMEA2620230, study PRJEB7988) | marine metagenome | biome: marine biome (ENVO:00000447); feature: surface water layer (ENVO:00002042); material: "saline water (ENVO:00002010), including plankton (ENVO:xxxxxxxx)" | depth 5 m | reverse complement strand
TGGTCAACCATGATCCTACGCCTGTCTTCGAGCATAATCTCACGCTCTTCGGGATCTATCTTCCCATTGTCATTTAAATCATACTTAGCTTTCGGCATCTAAAAATCTCCTGGCAACTCTAAGGTCACTCGTTTGTATTATTACTTTACCATCTTCTGCGTACACAACAAACCTATTTCTCTTTACCTCGACTATCCTCATCTAACAAAATACATTCTAAGATCATATCATTGGAAGTAACTAAGACTTTAGCCTTATCTCTTTCAACTACACAAGCCTCCTGGTCAGGGTAAGTATCCAGCAAATAATATTGCAAATGATCTGTCCGAACAAAGTGAAACCAAACTAAAGCATACATTACCATGGCATATAATCCCTTATGTCTAGCCACCCCATATAATGCAGATAGGCCGTAGAGCCAACAAACGTAAACACAAGCAGCACAAAAATTCCGACTATGGTTATCATCAGCTCTTGCCGTTCTATAGCCTCACGCCGCAGCCTAGCTTCCATCTCGCGCTTCTCTTGCAATACTTCTTTTCTTATGCGGAGAAGCTGATCCCATTTGCTTTTGCCCAGGTTGTTACATACCCACTCGCGCAGCTCTTCTTCAGCCTGGGCAGCTTCCTGTTCTTTAGCCCATCGATCCATTGCAATCGAGTTAACGTCTGAACTACTGATACCTTTTTTCTGTAACTTTTTTTTAGCTTGATCTGTTGCATCGAAGAAATTGCCAATCTCTTTTGATAAACTAGCTATTGTTTTGCCAGCGGCTAAACCTGACTTAATTCCCGCGAGGATCGTAAATACTTCCATACTTACATTCCATCTTTACGAGTAAACTCTACTGTCTTCTCCAAGATAGCCACCCTGGATTGTAATTTAATAATCTCCATCATGTGAGCAGCCATGCCCCCAAGATCCTCATTGATCATCTCAACATCATCCCAGATCTCATTGTCAGCATCTTCCATATCTTCATAAAACTCAGCCAGAATATCGATTAGCTCCTGAATGTTCTCCTGGTTTCTCTCTACATCTCTGATAAGATTTGTTCTGTCCGTTGCATTGTTTTCAATGGTAAGGACATTGACCTGTTCTGTCAGGCTTTCAATCACAGACGCTTGCTGAGAAGCATACCAAATACCACCGCCCACAGTAGATACAATAGCCACGACCGCACTAGCAGCAACGGCGATATTTACTTTGGGCAGATCCATCAATCAGGCCAATCTGCTATGGGTGGGTTTCCTGTTGGGTTGCCATCGCTATCTACTGGTTGATCAAACAAAGCCATGAATGCAGCATGATCAGAAGCATTTGTTATTGATGTTTCGATTGTGTTTGAAGCAGTGCGTATAGCTGCTCGATCTGTAGAGATCTGGCTAGGCACAGAATAATCAGCAACCTCAGATGCCTTAACGACCATCCAATCTGTAGGCTGTAGCAATCCATTTGCCTGTTCTTTAATAATAGCTTTCCATGTAGACTTAAGGCCAAGCGTTGTTTCACCATCTTTAGTTACATCATCTAAAGCTTTTGGTGTATCAGCATCCCAGTAGAAACGATTATCATATGGGGCTGGGTCATCTTCCCATGTCAAACCCTTTGCTGCCTTCTCATCAGCTGACCAATTGTTCCAGTTGTATGGATGCTTGATGCCATCGTTGTCAGTCCAAGATCGACCAACTTTAATAACTCGTCCACTATATTTCCAAGGCATTGATCTCTCCTATCGTGCGTTACTGTATTTAAAAGGTTGTTCTGCAAAGGCCATAACAAGATAGTTAACATTAGAACCATTCACTGCAGCTGAAGAATTTATTATCTTAAAACCATTTGAATAAAAATTTATTACGTCTGATGTGCCTTCTGTACTATTAAGGTTTGCATAAAGAGCATCATTGTCTACGTTATAACCCTCTCTCTTATTATCAAACATCCACCAGTGCTGAACAGCACCTGTTGCTGCTTTTACCATAACAAATGCTGGCCTAAACCCAGTGTACATAAACGGCCCATTAGAACTACCGTTTCCAATGTACTGACCCATTCTGCTAAAGCCATCTTTTGATGCAAAACAATAACAGATATAATCTTCACCCGATCCGTTTACATTTCCACTACTAGCAAGCAACGTAAGTGTGCTTGCATTTGCAAAAGTGCCTGAATAATTTGCAGCAACAGCAGTTGTATTTAAACCTTGGATGTAATCAAAAGAACCATTTAAACAATCAAAAAGAGCCATCCAATTATAGCTTTGATTTCTAGCTTTGATTAACGCTAAATCTGGTTTTGTAGATAAACCATGACCTATTGTTTGTATAGAACTTGAGCCATTACCAGTATAACTTATTATAGAAAAACCAGCATCATCATTGACAGATACGTTTGTGTCAATATCTCCATCTTCATTTGGAACAGCAGTACCGCCAGCTTTCCAGTGCCATGACGCATAAGTTCTTCCTGAAGCATTATACTGATGAGTATCTGCGCTGATATCAATGCCAGCACTATCAAACGTAATACCAGTTGTCCAAGCGTATTCAGCATTAGCAAGGTTAGAATATAGCTGCTTTTGTCCACCCCTAATGCTATCAAACAAAGCGTGTTCGTTAGCTTGGTTTCTTTGTTTTATCCAAACCCAATCAGGTTGAAATCCAACATTGTTTAAATCTATTGTGCTTCCTGTTCCACTATACAGCACAGTATTAAAATTATCTTCTGGGGGGTTGCCAGCAGCAGGATCGGTAGCTGGATCAGGTAGGTTAGCATTGCAAAGAGCTAGATGCCCTGACGGTGGTGCGTAGTAAAAGTCACCCTTGCCGTTATCATCTGCATTGCCTTGAGCGACAAGTCTACCTGAGAAACTACTGTCTTGTCCAAAGTTTATAGCAGCCTTTGCTGTTCCATAACAAGACAAACCCAGAAACCATTCTGTGTCGTAACTACCACCTAAAGACAAACCAGAATAAGCAACGCCTTGAGACACACCATTTTTATAAAACGTAAGTGTCCCAGCATCTACATCAAGAGCAACACCTACTATGTCACCATCAGCTACAGTAGCACCGTAAGCTACTCCTGCCGCATTGTTATATTTTGCACCATTTAATCCATAGTAACCCCAAGAGTTACCATAGTTTCCTAGATATGAGAGTAGGTAAGTATCAGACATATTAATTATGCCATAGAAAATACCTTGTGATGATGATCCAGATATTGGGTTTACTTCATAATACCACTTGCCAGAACTTACCCCAATAGTAGATACTTTACTTTCCCATTGACTAGACGCTCCTTGATATTGCAAGTTACCTTCGGTCAAAGTGCCAACACTACTTCCAGATGTGATACCGTTTAAAACAGCAAACCCATCAGTCGGAGTGTCAGGCATAACATCGCTGTGCTGTAAATTATTAGCATCCCAGTTGTTGCCATTGCCAGATGCGTCTGAGGTAAACAGTGCGTCCCTTGTGTCAGCTATGGCTAGGTAGATGTAGGTATCGCCAGAACTATTTATAGATGTACTTGAGCTTTTTATCTGAAAGCCAGTAGAAGTGAAGTCGCAAAAATCTGATGTAGCTTCTGCATTGCTTAAATCTGGAATTAAAAAATCATTAACAATATTTGAAGGGCTTCTTGTATTGTCAACAATGTACCAGTTTTTTGCAAGACTGCTTGATTTTACGAAAAGAAACGCTGGTCTAAATCCAAGCTCAACTGTCGGGCCTGTTGCAGATCCGTTACCAGTGTAGCTTGCTACCTTTGAATAGCCATCAACACTATGAAAACAATACGCTATTTTAGTTCCTGATCCGTTAGGCCCAAATAATCCACCACCAAAAGTGTCTGCATCTGGATTAGATGTACCCCATACTTTATTTGTTGAGCCTGATCTGTCACCTTCAGCATCCGTACTATTTAAAAGTAAATAATAATGGTATGGGTCTGTACCACCGTTTAAATCTTTGTGATAAACCCACCAATTTGACGTACCACTTCTTTTTTTTGCAATAATCATTTCTGGTGCAGAATTTAAACCATGTGCAATTCTTGCATTGTTGCTAGTGCCATCACCAGTGTAAGAAACAATACTAAACCCATAGTCAACATTTGGTTTTGTTCTTGAAAGTATTGTCCCCTCTGCATGAGTAGGTCCATCTGTTGTGTTGGTATTTACTTGGCCGCCCATGCCGCTGTGGATAGAACAATAATAATATAAAACTGGCGCACCAGAAGGTACAGTAAATGTTGTTTGAGTATCGCTTACGTGAGTAACACCAGTGGTATATTCTGATCCACCGCCATGCGTACCATCTGACGTTGTGGAAAATCTAAGTGGGTGAGCAGATGGATAGTTAAATGTATAGGTAGCGCCCTCAGTAAGATTAAGAGCTATCGAACTTGTCCCATGTCCATCAAATCTATATTTGTTACCACTGTCATCAACAACAGTTACAGTGTATGTTTTATCGTTAGTGCCACCGCCCCAACACCATGCAACATAGTCTTTTCCATCACTGTTTACGCCAGTGTTATTTCCAACGGTAAAACCATCGCTATGAAATGATGTTACACTATTTGATGATGTTGCTTCTGCATCAGTTGCTTGGGATTTTAATCTTTTTTCTACCCCTCTTACACTATCAAATAGTCCATGAGATGCAGTACCATCTCTTTCTTTTACCCAAACAAAATCAGGTTGAAATCCCACACCTTCTACGCTTTGTTGTGTTGGGTGAGTTCCCTCATAAGTAACTGTATTAAAACCGTTAGCGGTTGTTGTTGCTGTAAAAGGTAAACGAAAACCATTGGTGCCGTAGGTCAAACCTGTTGGGTCTTTGGGTATCCAGATACCTTCTTTGGTTTCTCCAAAGCTAGATGGGTCTAGGGCAGTACCATCAATAAAGTTTACTTCAGCTAAATAGCCATCATAATAAGCACTTAATGAATAAGAATATGCCCCAATGGTATGTAGGGCGTTTGAACTGTTTACAATTAAATTTGAACTTTGAGGAATGGTGCTTCTATTATCAAGAGAAAATGAAGTTACTTCAGAACCATTTATATAAAGTTTTAATCTATCAGATGCTGAACTTTGAGTTGTGTCACAAGCTAAAACAACATGATAATAACTTGATGGATCTCTAAATACTGCAGTAGTTGTAAGCCCTCTTGTAGTGCTACTTCCCTGTCTCCAAGTAACAGTTACTACATTACTATTGCTATCTTTTCTTGCTTGTAGATAAAATAAATTAGTTGAATTAGAAGATGCAGAAAAAATCATACAATCTGCATTAATATTTCCTCTTTTAAACCAAGTTGAAAATGTCCATGTTGTTTTATCGCTAGTAGTTGCTGGCGTTCTGCTTAGGTACGGACTATCACCATCCTCAAACTTTAGAGAGTTGTTTATCTCAAAGGGATAAAACCCACCGCTTGCATACATCCATTGCTGTGAACCAAATGGGCCTGACATATATTTCCCCTATGCAAACGCTAACTGTGGTGCGCCTAATAAAATACGAGCATCAGCCATAGTGACATACGGCACTATATCCGTTGCGCTGGCTGCTGAAGATAATGATAAAGAACCACCACCTCCTGAAACTTCATAATCTGTATCTAAACTTACTGTGCGGCCTCCTGTGCTATCTTGAATAAACACTATAAAACCAGACTGCCCGACAATCTCAGTTGTTGGATTATCTAAAGTAAGATTGCCAGTCAGTGTTAAAATAAAATTCTGATTAGCACTAAAATCTAACGTTAGATTGCCAGTAGCAGTTGCATTTGTTTCTGTGCCAGCAACCGCTGTGCTTGTAGTTATTGTTGTTGCAGTTAAGCTAGTAAAACTACCTGTCGCTTCTGCTGGAGATGCGCCTATATATCTAAATGACATTAGGTCCTCTCCATTATGCTGAGAATAGCATCAGCACTAACTGGCGCACTACTTACAAGTGTAACCGTATCTGTTGCTACAAGATTAACTCTACTGCCATTCAATACATCCAATGCTGAAGCAGCTGGTATAGAAACATCTTTGGCTAATGTTGCCCCAGCTGCTGTAAGCGTTACAGTAATTGCGCTCGATGTAAGGTTAGCAACATGACAACCCATAATAACTGTAGTTGTGCTAGAGGCTACTGTGTACATCGTTACCGATGTCATACCTACATTTGTGTTAACGTGTCTGGTAAATGTGTTAGCCATTATCTAACTCCTTACACATCGTCTATCAAAGCAGCCACAACACAATTTACTGTTGATGTAGATGAAATAGCATGAATGTCAGCTACCGTTGTATTTGGAAGCTCAAGTGCTACTGAATTACCAGCAGATACTTTAATCCCATCAGCAATGCTTGTTGACGCTGTACCAGCATCAATAACAAAGTGAATGTCATTTGCGGTATCTGTATTTTTGATAAACAAAAACTTTACCTTATCGCCAGTGGCTACAGCTGTTGGAGCAGTATCGTCATCTACCGCTGTATAATCTGTGAAATAACCAGCAATCAAATCTGTTGATGAGTTTGATACGCTAGTTAGTTTGTAATACCACTTGTCATTAGCATCCGCTGGACTGACAGTGATTGTACCAGAGATAGCTTTTGCAATCTCATCAGGTAAGACCGTAGCGGTCATTGTTACTGAAGCATCATTTGCCATATTTTTCTCCTATGTTAAGGCCAAAGCTAAAACTTCAGCTTCCTCAGTAGTTCCTAAATTTGTTCGAGCAGCCTCCGCAGTAGTTGCGTTAGTACCACCCTGCAATACTGGCACCGGAATAGTAATCGTACCCAAACCAGTGAGTGATTTTGTTTCTGGATTACCAGTAACCTCGTTGAAGGCTAACACTCCTCCAAGCCGATCTGCTTTTAACGGAAGTTCTAAGCTATCAATAACATCGCCAATATTTACTTTGAGCGCTCGATCCATCTTTTCATCGAGCTGTTGAGCCATAATAACCAGGCTATCGAGCTGTTCGTTAAGACTAGACGCCAGCAAATCACCAGCTGTTACGAAGTCTGTTGTTCGTTCTAAGTTTCTTGCACCGATTAGCGTTAATACATCCGATGTCACAAGTGATGATACCAGTGTTATAGTTCCGGTACCGTTTGAGTTTGTAGATACAGTGTAGTCAGTTGTTAGTGTGAGCTGAGTAGTGTTCTTGTAAACAACGAGATCACTGTTAGTTAAGATGTTGAAATTAAAAGCAAATGGTCCAGTACCAGTGTTACCAGTAAACTGTACACGCCTTGCTACATTGTTAATTGGAATATCGGCCATCTATATACTCCGTTGATTTGTTTGTTTTATACCATACATTTATTTACATTCCAAATAATCTATTGACATTTGCTTCGGTTACATCCGGTCTACGATCCGGTAGCGTTTTCCCTTGTTGCCACCAGAAATCTTGTCCGTACTCTCTTTGATACTTTCTTTGAATACGCCTCATTTTTGTCCTGGCTTCCGGATCAGCCCATAATTTAGCCTGGTCAAATATTAATCTCTCGAGCCCTAATCGCATATACCAGATACTTGCACCAGGCGTATATCGTTGAGCAAACGAAATTAACTCGCTTGCTGCCTTTGTATCTTCACCCTGGATAGCTTCGAAGATATTACCTACTGTTAAATTTTTGACATCATTTAAAAAACCAGCTACTGGCCCTGCTATAGTTTCTCCCAAGCCTCGATCAAATCTATTAAGATCTGCAAAGAGAAAATCTCCGTAAATACCTAAACCACCACCTTGTAGAAAAGCAGCACCCCAAAACTCTCCAGTATCCATTGACCTAGGATCTCTGCCTTTAGACATTTCTTTTAGTTGAAGAGCCAAAGCACCCATCAAGGTGGTGCTTATAATTAGGTTTGTAAAAGCTTTACCTTTTCCCATAGCTCCAGGCGTAGCAGCTGATCTAAGAATATGTGTATTTACCAGGGTAACACCAAAGTTTTTATACATTGCGAACGATCGAACCATTTCTCCGGAAAATGTTCCAGGTGGAATATCTCCAGTCAAAGCAGCTCGACCCCTGATAGATGTAGAAGGAACGGCAAAGTTTGTTTCTGTTTCTACCATCGCCATAAGATTAGTAGCTAATTCCCTAGCAAGCTTTGGATCTATATCATCTCTAAACTCAATGTCCTCAGCTCTTAAAAACTTTGCGCCCTTATAATCGTATAGTTCTGTCGATCGCATAATATCCCACTTGTCAGAGCCTATACCATATTTTTCTAAAGATTTTTTTAATGAAGGATGTAACTCATCAATCTTTTTTCCCACATTGTCAGCCAATGTTCCCAGGAACTCCATACCAAATGACCACCTTCCAGCTTGTGTCATTGGAGATAGTAAAGAAGCTCTCATAACAAAATCGGCTACTCTCCTGGTAACTTCTGGCCCTGTTATATCTCCAGTGTATCTCATTTGCGCTGAAGCGATCGATGACCAACCTTCGGCAGTTAATCCTAAGCGTATCGCTAACCTTCCCTTTTCTTCAGCTCCTAGCGGAGACAAGGCTTTTAAGTATGCTCTAAGCGTGTTGGTTTGTGGCAAACCGTTCATTGCCCTGGCAATACGCTGAAAGTTTACGTCAGTAATCGCTGAGATCGATGCAGCCCCAAGTTGAGCTGATTGTAATAACTGTCGAGTACCAGCCAAGGTTGTGGCAAGCACCCCATGCACTGGCGTATTATGAGTTCCTCGAAGAATGTTATAAAGTTCATCCATTTTTCGTCCGGCAACTCTTGCACGATCTACGGCTTTAGGATCGTTTGCACTTTCTTTAAGTAAAGTATCTTTTACAAAATTTTTGGTTGCCATTGGATTAGGGCCAAGACGCTCCATAAATGCAATATCCCTGGACATATTACTGATATGACCAATCATAACGTCAAACGGATTGCTGTTACCAAACTCATCGTTATATTTCATCCAGGTATCAGCATCTTTAAATACCAAGAATCGATGTTCTGCGTGTTGATTAGCCATTGCCTTTTGCCCAGACGGTCTACCACTTGGCTTAATCTTACTCATACCGTCAGTGCTAATTGTTTCGTAAACATCTCTTAATGCTATTTCTAGCTTTTGCGGAGAAAACGTCAGGCCTGTTTGCTGATCAACCATTTTTTCCAGGTCAAGCATTGGTGTAATTTTGTTTCTCCAGGTTTCATATCCAGCCTGGCGTACTTTCACGCTAGAGTGCTGTTGAGGTAAACCCCAATCAGATCTTTTTGGAATAGCACCTCCGGCAGCGTTGAAGCGTTTACGCAAATACTCAGCTGCCTCTTGCCAGCCCTGGGCAAGTTCCCTGGCTGAAGCATCTCTTGTGCTTCCAGGAACAAATGTTTCTCGTATCATGTTTTCGAGCTTGGCTTTGTTTCTTACTCGACCAGTCAAATCTCTTCTAAAAGTTGCCAGGACTTTATCCATTTTCCTGGTCGCACTTCTGTTAATAGCTTTTTCTATTTGCGCTATGCTAAGAAACCTAGATCCATCGTCTTGTTCGAACAATGCCAGGGCAGCCTTATCTTTTCTTGGTTGCTTAGTTCCAGCTGTTCTGTAGTTTTCTAAATCTAGTGTTATTCTTTTCCAAGTTTGTGCCTGGAGCATCATTCTACGTTTGCGCTCCAATACCTGTTTTTTCATTACGTTAGCAGCATCAATACTTGCTTTAGATGTTGCAGGACCAGGGCCAAGTTGCCTGTTGTATTGCTCAAACAATTCATCGAAAAGGTTTAATACTTCATCGGCTTTTTCCTGGGTAATCTCTCCGGCTGCTACACCATCGCTTATACACTTCTTAAACGTCATATTGAGCAAACCCCTAATCTATTAATTAAAGCGTCCTCTGCATCGAGTTCAGCCTTAACGTCTCGTAAAGTTCTTGTTTGAGTAACTATGCTCTCACCTTCAACTCTAAGATCAACAGGGATCTCCAGGTCAAGCTCAGACTCTTCTACCCCGAACTCAATTCTTTCACTATCGCTTTTTGAGCGTCTGAGAGCTCCAGGTCCTGTTCTTCCACCCGAAGGAATATCAAACCTGGATCCTTTGAGGGGGTTGTCTCCTGAGATTTCTGAGACTGTTTTGGGGTCTTTGAATCCACCATTGTTGTCGATTTTGGCATAGCCATCGGCTGCGTTCTCCTCTCTTAATACTCTAAATGTTTCAGCTGGCTTGGTGCCAACAGAATCTAAATATGATAATGGTATAAACCTACCTGTCTCAACAAAACGACCAAGCATCCTGTTGACAGCATTTTCTGGGGTAACATCCATTGACAGTAATCGGACTTTATACCCCTTCTCTTTATATAGTGATACCGCTTTACGAATACTAGACGTACTATGACCAACTTTAGGCAGTGTGATATTTGTGCCACGACTTATCATTATGTCTTGCAGCATCTTAGATAAACTAGAACTTTCCTCATGTACGGCACCAGTTCCTTTACCACCTTCAAACTCTGGTAATGTTTTTTTAATTTCATCACTATCTAATATTGCAGATCTGTTAGCTACAGCTATCTCATTCGCAATAGTGCTTTTTCCGGCAGCTGGTGGGCCTAGAATAATAGTAACCTCTTTATTCCTGGCTATTGTTCCTGGGTCTAACCCAAGCTCTTTATATGCCAGAGTTTCAGCTTGCTCTTCAAATTTGACCATAGCTGATTTAGTTCCAACAACTTCCTCACCGTCAATTTTATAAGTCCTACTTTGATGCCACTCTGTTGAATTATAATTTGGCGCATTTATTGTTTCTGGACGCGACTCCATTTCTCTAAGCGCATTTACAACTGCCGGATGGCTATTAATTTGTTCTCTTGTTGGATTGGTTCCAAGCAAAAATTTTAAATTAGCTAATGAGTTAGGCTCTTGCGCCTCATCCATTTCTCTAAAAGTATTAGTTACTAATTGGTCTGTTTGATCTTCAGCTGCTTTACCAGATGGCTCATCGAAGCCCTCTAAGCTTGGCTCATCTTCAATCGCGTCTTGGCGGCTTTTCGGCGCATCATCGAAAGTGCGTCTAACATCGCCAACTTCTGCCCGATCAAAATCGCCTCGCTCAATTCCTCTTCTGACAGACTCGGCGAATCCTCTTGCTGCGTTCGCATAGTTGTTTGTTTCCCTGGCTGTTCTTGCTGCCGCTGAGAGTTCATCGCTAAGCTCTCCTTTTCTCGTTGCAAGCGCCTGGAGGAGCGTGATCGCTTTGCCATTTTGATTTGCCCTTTCCTGGTTTCTAGTTTTCTCTAGTTTGTTTCCCTCGGCCTCAATGCGATCTGCATTTTTGCTCAAGTTCTCAAATGCTGTTTTATCTTCTCTTAGTATTTTGTACGTTCTGTCTAATACCCTGGCACGTTCTAGGAATAAACTTTCCGCAAGCACCTCATCACCAAACAGGCCAGTTTGTACTTCATTTACTAAATCTTGCTCATTTACCTGGCGAACAATGGTTTCTGCCTGAAAAGCGTTTGCAGCATCAGACCTTGCTAAAACTTGGATAGCTGCTTGTTGCTTGTCAGGATCATCAATTAATCTGCCAACTATAGCACCATAGTTTGGCGGTATTACACCATTAACGATAGATCCAAAAGCATCGTCACTTAGTTTTACAAGATCCCTTGCTTGTCTTACTAATGTTGATCGAGGAGGTAGCTCAGATAATCTGCCAGGTTCAACTCTAAGTATTTTTGCTGCATCGATAGCTGTACCTGTTCCCTGGGCAATGTTTGCTGTAGCTGCTATCACTCGAGCCTTTTCTGCGCTTATGTCATCAACTTCACGCAACTTATAACCAACCAGGTTAATGTCCTGGCTAGGATCTTGATCCATTATTCTTTTAGCTAGTCCGGCTCTTTGATGTCCATCTGCTACGAATATCTTGCCATCAACATCCTCCCAAAAGATAACTGTTCCGGCCTTTACATCATCCCACTCTGTAACACCTTGCAGCCTTTCGGTTACACCGTACTCATCACCACCCTCTTTAAACTGAAATCTCTTTGCATCAATCAAAGCATTTCTGGCTGGAACGGAAAACATAACACCATTTAAATTATCAGTAGATGAAGCAATTATTTCTGGCGTTGGCTGTATTGTAGCTTCATCCGGCATAGCTGGAGCTTTATTATTGAAAACGGCTGCATCAGCTTCTGTTGTTCGATTATTATGTTCTGCTTGGGATCTGGCAAATTGACTATCTACAAACGGATTGTCAGCTTCAAACTCTTCAGCTTCCCTGGCTGCAGTTTCTAAGAATTGGCTATCTTTATTTGCCTTTCCAGCTTTTGCTAAGACGTTAAAACCACCTCTAGCAGTATTAACAGTCACTCTAAAACCAACAGGTAATGCCGCACTACCAGCTGCCGCAAACCCTACGTTTCTAATAAAATCATTCCAGGTATAATCATATCCTTGTTTTTCGTACCATTGCTTAACAGAAGCTTCACTCATGGCTGTAATTCCGGCTCCTAATGATGCCTCGAAGAAAGCTAACTTCATTAAACTTCTTGAGCTTAGCCCTAATGGTAACGTGCTTAGAATTTGAGGATCCTCAACAACTCCTACAACTTGCCCTAGAAATTGACCAACTTGACCACTTGTTCCAACAGCCCTAGACGATATCTCATCATTGTATTCTTTAGCTGCTTTTGCTCTTTCTGAAGCTAGATCCTCAAGACTTTCAAGAGTAATACCTTTTAAGTGATCCGGTATTATTTCCTGGTTTTCATTTAAGAACCCAAGAATTTGTGACGCTCTCCATTCATAATCAGCTCTAGCTTTTCCTGGTGTAGCAGTTGTTGAAAACAAACCTCTATTTATATAAGAGCCTGGATCTACAAATGTTTCATTAGGAAATAGCTCACTTAGCTCTTCTACAATAGGATCCCATAAATCTTGCAATATTCTATCTCTACTTTGAGATTGATCTAAATACTGCGATTTTTTTCTAGCAGCACTATAATTTTCTTCGAACCTGGTAACTGGCTTTGATAACCCTTGCAGATCTCTTAATGTCAATTTGTTAGGTTTATCAAACTGTATCATTGTTGAGTTTTCAACCACTGTGCGTATGTTAAGCTACCACCATCAATTATAAAATCGGCATATTTTGTATAAAGATCTGCATCAAAATTATCATCGCCTGGCTCTGGCAATGATTCTAAATATCTAACTGTACTTGCCTCATTTAGCTTTCCAGATTGTAAACCCTCGTTAAGTTCTTTTCTTAATTTTTTTGTTTGTTTTGTATTTGCGCCCAGGGCAGCCTCAAAAGCAAATCTTTGTTTTGGTTGTTGACCTCTTTCTACCGTTGGGTCTTGAGCTGTTGTAAGGTCTGGTTTATCGACAGGATCAGAAAAAGCATCAGAAAGATTTATAGTTCCCACTACTTCGCTTTTAACTTCTGGCCCTGGTATTTCGGGCATAGGTTGCAAGAAGTCCATTGGATTAAATAATATGGTTGACTCATCAACATCTAAAACAGGAACATCATCGCCAAACCTATCAACATCTTCTACATTTGAAATATAGTATTGATTGCCTCCTGCAAAAATTAACTTATAGGTTTCTTCTTCTTTAATTTTTTCTGGATAAGCTGGGTCTATTTTTTGACCTGTGATAGCTTCTATTGACGCTGGATTTAAATTAGCAATAACCTTTTCCATATCGGCAGCTGTCATATTTGGAGGAATAAAAGTCATCTTTTCTCTTACTGGCTGCATACCCCCATAAATAACTTCGCCTGTGTCAGTCATTACTTTGCGCTGACCAGAAGCTAATTGTAAGGCTTGCTCATAAAGCGCAACAGCTTCATCGGTGTTATCTTTCCAATTTCCTAAACCTTGTTGAGCAGCAAGCTCTGTATAGATAGCTTTAGCTACATCTTTAATTGCTGATTGCTGTATTGGAGCGTTAAACATATGTTTGCCAACAACATCTAAAAATACTGGGTCAGTGTTTGTGCTTGTAAATCCAGGCGGTGTTAAATCATTCTTTAATCGGTCCATACCATTTACTGCCAGGGTTGCAGCTCGCGTAGATCCCATTGTTACAAGGCCACCAATTAACGCATCACTTTTATTATATTCTGATAATTGGGTAAGAACCTCGCCATTGCTTTCGCCAATAGTTGAAAGCATACCTAATATATCAAGCTTAACAGCGCCTTCAGCTTTTTCTAAGGCTAAACCTAGTTGATTAATTTCATCTTTAAAAAAGACAGGAGGATTTGCTAATCCATATTCTCTTGCAACAACTGTTGCCTGTTTTAATCTTTCGGTAAGAGCGCCCTGGTCAATTTGTAATCTACTATCTTCATCAACAGTAATAATTTCATTTCTTTTGATTAGGCCTACTTTAGCTGCATAACCCATAGGATTATCATTAACTTGTGTTCTCATGTTGGTAAGAAAGTTTTGCGCTTGTTTTACCCTGGTAACTTCTTCTGGCGTGTCTAAAGTGCCATCAAAACCATTTGTTTCAAGATTTGTTACATATGCCTCTAGTTCAGCTAATGATTTAGTTCTTAGTTCACCGAAGAAATTACTTGTATCTTGCAGTCCTCTTGCAGCTGTAGAGGATGCCCCTTCGTCATAATTAATTACATTTGATGAGTCAGACAATAAGTTAGCAAGTTCTTCCTGATCAATCTGTCCACCATTTTCTAAAACATCTTCGAGATCTTCTACCCTGTTAATTATAAACGTAGATTGAGCCTCTACCGCTCTTTTGTTTCTGTTATACTCTGGTGATAACAATCCATTTATAAAACGTATGCTCGTTTCAAAATCCATACCTGGTAAAGTTGTTTTGCCAGATTTTATATCGTTTATAAACTCCTCTTGTTCGCTAAGATCTTTTTGATAAAAATCAAACAATATGTTATTTTTTAACGCTTCTTCTCTTACGTTTTCTGACCAGGTAGTTAAATCGTTTGGCCTAACGCCTAGATCTTTTAATTCTGTAGCGGCTTCTGTTATATCTTTTTCTAGTTCTTTTGGGTCAAACCCTGCAACACTAGCATTACCAATTATAGTTTCTGCTTTATTTGCAGCCGCTATATTTTGTCTTTCTTTTAAAGTTCTTAATGTTTCTTTAGACCAAAATTCAGAATATCTAAGCCCTGCTTTTTCTGTTTTGCCTTGAAGATTTGTTCTTAACATTGCAGCTGATACCGGATCGATATCTGATAGCGCTGCCGGAAAACCGTCAGAAACACTTTTTAGTTGTGACTGTATTGAGCTAAATGGCGTTTTATTGTTTTGACCATCTGTTAAAATTTTTGCAATTTCTAATTCTGCTTCTGTTTGTATTTCTGCAATAGCTATTTTGTTTGCAGCTTCATAAGCAGTTTCTTCTTCAAGACCTCTTGGACCACCCTGGGCTTTCATTGCCTCGAGTATTGGCTGCGCTCCCTCTGTTCTTACCCTTTCAATACCAGATCTTACAGCTTCTTTCTGTGCAGTCTTGTAGAGAAAATTAGACATTTGATCAAACGTTTGTGATATAGTTTGACCTACTGCCGCCTCCCCTCGAAGCCCAGCAAAATCTACACTTCTAGGAATAGCAGCTTGTACTCCAGCGCTTCTTAATCTTGGTAATCTAGCCATTATAAAGTTCCATATCTATAAGCAGCTCCGGCAAGCGTTCCAATAGCTGAAATAGTTGCAGATTTTCGAGCAGCATCTCCGGCTTGTGTATATTGATCAGCCTGATTGATGGCATATTCTTTTTCAAGTATAGCGTTGTCTCGAGCCGTAGCATAATCTTTTGAAGCCGTTGCTACATTAGCATTGAATATTGCGCTAATACTTCCAGCGCCAACAGAGCCAGATCTATTAATTAGAGTGGCTAAGTTTTCATTTAACCTGGCTAAAACATCAGCGCCCTGTTGCTTATACGCAACCGCTCTCGCATCGCCCTGGATTAATGTCTCAGAAGCTTTAGCATCATACATTTTTTCTTCAGCTTTGCCAGCTTGTATTTTACCATAAGCAGAAACCGCTGACCCTATCATCATTGCTGGAGCTGCAAAACCACCCATATCTAATTCCCTACACTTAATTTATATTCCAAGCCCAATACAGTCATAGGCAAAGGAACG
>CEQD01052996.1_pt1 | contig 16316 bp, 31 predicted proteins | sample 530511 | NCBI WGS metagenome assembly CEQD01 (sample SAMEA2620230, study PRJEB7988) | marine metagenome | biome: marine biome (ENVO:00000447); feature: surface water layer (ENVO:00002042); material: "saline water (ENVO:00002010), including plankton (ENVO:xxxxxxxx)" | depth 5 m | reverse complement strand
CAGCCCAAGCGTATTGGTCTGACTGTTCATGAGGTGATGCATGTATACGGCAAGCACCACCTTCGCCGTGGCAATCGTGACCCCGAACTTTGGAACATTGCTACTGACTTTCAAATCAACTTGTGTATTCAGGATGCTATTGACGCAGAAAAGATAAGGCGCGGTGGCGTGTCATGTATGGAGTTGCCTGAAGGTGCGTTGCTTGATGACAAATACCGTGGCATGTCGGCAGAAGATATCTATTCCACTCTTGAACAACAGCCGCCCCATATCAATCACAGAAAAACTGGTTCATGTGATGGTGATGGTGATGGGCCAACCTCTGGCGGTGGCTCAGGTGACAAACCAAACTCAGGTAAGAAGGCTGGGACAACTTCTGATATTGGTCAGTCATGGGGTGATGTTATCGACAGCCCTGCTGGTTCCGCCTCTGAGATTGCGGATGAGGAACAAGAGATTGAGGTGATGGTCGAACAGGCGCACAACCTTGCTAAGTCTCGCGGCAAGTCATTCGGTGCGGCAGAGGCGTTGGTCAATTCATACAAGAAGCCAACCGTTGACTGGCGTTCAGTCATTCGCGCCATGATGCAGTCAATCAGCAAGGTGGACTATACATACCAGCGGCCACACAAGTACGGTCATCACATCATGTCGTCTGTCGGTGCGTTCATCCCAGACTATCATCGTGAAAACGTGGGCGAGATTGTCCTAGCCATTGACACATCAGCGTCTGTTACTTGGGATGAGGTGCAACAGTATCTGGGTGAGTGTCAGTCCATCATGGAAGAACTTCAGCCAGCCAAGGTTCACATCGTTCAGTGTGACGCCCGTGTCCAGCATGTTGATACATTCGACATGGGTCAGCCCTTGTCTATCGACAAGGTGCATGGTCGTGGCGGTACAAACTTCCAGCCAGTGTTTGACTGGGTGGATAACGAGATGGACACCAAGCCAATGGCATTGGTGTACCTGACAGATGGATACGCACCAGCACCATCTGTCCCTGACTATCCAGTGTACTGGGCAGTCACTTCAGAAGAACAAGGTCACCTGTTTGGTGAGGTTGTTTCGGTCAACATCAGTCAGTAGGTAAGGGGGTGATAGCTATATCCTACAAAATTGAAAAGGGCATACCTTTCGAGGACGCCCAACCGCATCGCAAGATATACAAGCGTAAATCTCGCTTTGATGTCTTGAACCAGATGGAACCAAACGACAGCATCGTAGTTTCATCTAAGCGTGAAGCTGGTCTTGCCCGTGCGTTTGCTACACGCAACGGGTTTAAGGTCAAGACTAAGCGCATTGATACACGCAAGTATCGTGTATGGCGTAACGCCGACTAAATAGTATGAGGGGCGAGGACGGGTTCCCAAAGGTTCTCGCCCCTCTCCAACTCCGTCAGAAGGAATGCAAAATGTTTACACAAAAATATATCCAAGACACATTGACTAGCAACGATGTGAAGCAGTCAACTAAAGATATGTTGCAGTACTATCTCCACAAAGAAAATGTAATGACACTATCACCATTCTTCAAAAGACTTGGCGTAGACTTTTCTAAGCTAAACTTTCGGGACAAATGGAGTGTACGGTCAACAGTACTCCCCAACGGTGCCGATGCTTTCAGTGAACAGTGGCGTGGAATTGTGGATAGCGTAGCAGACTTGATTGAAGCTAGAGAAGAGTTCAAGAGAAGAGGAAAAGGGCAGTACGGCCTTTACTCTCTTCTCTACAAAGCAAAAAATCAGAATCAATATTCTGAGGTTGGTGACAAGACACATTGGTGGATGTATGACCTCAAGAATAACATCAGACCTAATCTGGAATGGTCGTTAGAGTGCGGTGTTGGGGGTGAAGGGCCACTTGAAGGTAAGCCTTACATGCGACTGCAAGCAGAGGTGCATACAGATGCAAATGGTAAGATTGACAAGCGTTATCACCATGACAATGGCACTACCCATCATATTAGTATTCCTGTTCCGCTAATGTGGCACAGACATTTACAACAGATTGGTCAGTCTGTGGTGAACAACAAGATTATTTTGTCTGTCCGCCCACTTGGAATGCATGGTGATGTAGAAGGCTTTGCCGCCAAGGTTGCCAGTAAAGGACTACGGGCATGGGACTGGAAGGTTGAGGACGTATACCTTGGTAAGTTCTTAGATACCGTGCAAATTTGTAAGTCAAGACTACACATTCAGTCGGTTGCAAAACGTAAGGCATCATCTGAATTTACTGATGAGATGCTGGCGAGTTTCGACTAATGAAGAAACGTATCAAAGAGGTAAAACGTATCATCAAAAATGAGGGGCTTGATATTATCAACATCAAGCAAGGTAAACACCTCAGTCTAACTGTTACTGACGGGTCAGTGGTATTTAGTGTGACAACTTCATTCACCCCGTCATGCAAAAGGACGTTTGTTCAGATGCGTTCTGATTTAAGGAGAGGTATCCGTGAAGCGAAAGCAAAACCCCATAGCTAAACTTTTAGTTAGTCCGTTGTTCAGAAAAAGAATTGTCAAAAAACAAAAAGGAAAGGGCAGTTATGAAAGAAAAGAAAAGCACCGAAAAAATAAAGAGAAGGTTACAGAATATGAGATATAAAAATATAACCGTCTTCACTGGGGCTGGTGTATCAGCCGACAGTGGGCTTCCAACATTCCGCGAACCAAATGGGTTGTGGAATAATCATAACCCAGACATCGTGTCACACAGTGATGGCTTTGAACTTAGCCGTGAAGAGTTTATGCACTTCTGGGATACAGTGAAGGGTGAGTTTGTTGGAAACAAGTTCAAGCCCAACAAAGCACATGAGTTGATTGCCCGTTGGGAGTACGTTCAAACTTCCATAGGTGGTAAGTTTAATCTTATCACAACCAATGTGGATAACTTACATGACCTAGCTGGTTCCAGTGACCCCATCAAAATACACGGTGATATCTTGGTTGATGGTCGTGAATACGAGTATGAGGTAGAGGGTCAGTTGTTTAGTTGGAAAATGCCAGACGTTGTTTTGTTTGGTGACACAGTGAAGAGACAGAAAGACATGTGGGATGCTGTTTATAAAACAGACCTATTTGTTTGTGTTGGCTCGTCATGTTCCCTTGGTGAGGGTGCGATTGTGAAGGCCGCAAAAGATGATGGTGCTGTTACAGTTGAGATAAACCCTAATCCAACAGGCAACAAAAACTTTGATGTCGTCATTAAGAAATCTGCAACAGAAGGTCTAGCAGATTTATCAACATTAGTTATGGGTGCAAAAGGATGAAAAGCAAAATACAATTAAGGTATGTTTTGGCGCGAGATAAATTTCGCAAGAAGCATGGTAAATTTGATATAAAAAATATAGGAGAAGGTGCTAATCATGAACTTGTTGAAGACATGCTTAAGCTGGCCTACCATTTCGGAGAATGGCGAAGTCAGCATAGGCGTAACCTCAAGAGTAGAAGCTACCAGACAACCTATCGCATTAAAAACCGCGAGAAGGTGCGAACATATCAGAGGGACTACAAGAGGAAAATTCGTGGACACAAGACCACAATGTACACATATAGGTTGTCATAAAAAATCTGATGCAACAATAAATGACTATCATTATTGTGCATATCACGCACTACAAAAACAACTTGAAGAGCGGGGCGCGTGAATGTCGCCCCCTTTTTTTATTATTAACTTGTCAGTAGGAGAATAAAATGAGTAAGGATGATAGACTCTCTTTGAAACTAACATCGCAAGAGGCAAACGCCATCATGGTGATGCTGGACAGTGATATGGAAAAGACGTTTGATGAAGGCATTGACCCAATAGCAGACTGGGAAACTTTGCATTTTTATGCATATCAAATGCTTGCATATCAAGCCTTCAAGATGGCTTATGTGGAGAAATACGGATGAGTGTTTGCAAACAATGCATAAAGCGTAGGGGTGAAATCAACTGGCAAAACTACCCCTACATACGCCCTCACCTTCTTTGGTTAGATGAAAATGGTACATATCACTTCTATCCAGAGTATGAGAATGTAACATATTGCAGAAAGGAAGTTGTTCTAAATACAGCAATGTTCAACCATAACTGTGGATATATTCCAGAGGGTCTGTCTTAAAGACGCAAAGTTAAAATGAAGGAGAAAACAGATGCCAAAGTTTAAGGTAACCGCCACAATGGATGTGGGCTATGAACTAATAGTCGATGCGCCTGATGAGGATACAGCTTGGAAGATAGCGGATGAAACAGACGACATAGATGAGTGGGTTCAAGTTGATGAGGGCCACGATTGGACTTTAGAAAATGTTTGGGAGACGAAAGATGAATAACTTATATAAACTGGTCATGGATAGTAAGCACAATCCATTGCGGAACATTCCAGACATAAATACAAGACACATGATTATGCAGGTGTTGGCTTGGATGTGGTGTATTATTTTTAGCATGTACATCGGAAGCGTACTTGCATTTGGAATTAGTGCGGTCATACACGCAGTGCTTATAGCTGGTGTTTTCATCACAGCAGGAGTTTTTGAGACAGCCAAGCGTAGGCCACAGTATTTTGGTGGGCTAGGTCGTGGTTCAGGTGGGGAACATGAGTGATGGATAAACTATTAAGAAGGCTGGGTCTTAAGGATGACCACGGATATTGTGACCCAAGTATTGTTGGGTTCATCGTTATATGGTCAGCGTTTGGCTATATGTTTTATACAGTTATAATTGAACTTATAAAAAGGTGAGGCAAAGATGACGGATTGGAAGAGTGTTAATGATGAGATGCCTGAGGTTGGTCAGAGGGTAGAGTTTTTCTTTGCCCCAAAACCTGACTTCATTATCGAGGACACTGGCATCTTTCAAGGTTACTATGTGGATGAAGATGGTAAAGAGTGGAGAGATATGCACATCTTTACTGGTGATAGTGGTGGCTGGTTAACTGGTGATGTCACCCACTGGAAACCACTTCAACAAAAAGAAAAATAGTAAGGAGTAAAAAATGTTAGACTTGATAAAATTTCAAGATGGTCATTATGAAGCAGTTATTGAACTTGCGGATGGAAGCGTGGAAATGAGGACAGCCACTAAAAAAGAGATTGAACGCTTTGAATGGTTTGAAGCGCAACCAGATGACGGACCTAACTGGATGCCTGTATTTGGCAATATTTCAACAGACTAAAAACAAAAAGAAAAGGGCGGCTCAGTTAATTCCTAAAACCGCCCTAATCCGTCAGTAGGTAGTATGGGTAATGCAAAACCCATACCAATAATATACTGTGTGCAACGCCCCACATCAAGCCCAAAGAACAAAGCGAGTACGTTAAATATATCTGGCGTACTTGCCCATCACTTTTTCTAATTCATTTAATGCATCTCTTAACATAACCAGACCGTGTCTTCGGACACCGCCACCATATTTCTTTTGTTGTTCTCTCATACTTTCATCGTACACCACAACATTACGCATGACAGATAGATAATCAGGTGATGTCTTTGATTTAATAAAGTCTTCTACCTTCCCCAAAACCAACCGCGCTTCTGCTTGTTTATTAGATATGACAGGCTTACTTGTTCCAACTCTCATTTTTCCTATTTGACTTACAACATGAGGGGATGCTTGTGCCATTAAAGCAAGGTTGTAATACCAGTTTGCCGCGCCGTGCTGGGCGATAGTTACCTTTCCATCCAACATGTATCGGTCAATGGTTCTTTGGTCAACCCTTCTCATGCGGGATTTCGTTTTATCTGCCCATTCAACACGCATAACACCAGAAGGTGTGTTAACAAACTTGTCTTTAGACTTCTTCGTACTCATGGAAGTGTGCCGTTTCTTCATCATATGTGTATAAAACCTGACCGCGCTTACCAATGACATCCTCGTATCTTGACTTAGCTATCCGTGCGGCAGTGATACTATTGTTCCTGTGAATAATAAGACCAAGGTCTGCTTTATTATACCACATTGCAGATTGTTCTATGTCATACAAAGTTGGTATCTCCACATTACCGTCCTTATCTTTGTTAATTTTTCTAGGGTGTGCAACCACTATGATATGAACATTGTGCTTTGATGCAAACCTTTTGAGGTTTTTTATAAACCAGCCAATGTAAATTGTCATACTCTCCCCCTCAGTGTTGTGTTCCATTTCATTGAAGGGGTCTATAATAATTACATCGCAGTCTTGCTGTACAACAGACGCTGACATCTTTTCGAGAAGCCAATTTATATCCACACTATCTTCCCAGCTTGGATATATAACTCTAAAATGCCTATCCAACCACAGATTAAACTCTTTTAGGTCAGCATCACTGACATAATTTGTATGGGTTGGTGCAATTTTATTTTTGTATTCCCAAAACCACCACTTACGCAAAGCCCTAAGGTGGTCTGTCTGCGGTGCTTGTTCAAAAGAAGCAAAGCAAACACGCATGTCGTGGCTCTTTACCAACTTACACATCATATGATTGAGGAAGGTTGATTTACCTGAAGAAGGGACACCTGTAACAACTGTAAAATCACCACGCCTTAACTTAAAATGATAGTCAAGAGACCCCATCCCAAGATTATATACTGGTCTCTCGTCTATCTCTGGCAGTTCATCAAATCTGTAAACACCGTCAACTGGAAACCATTTAGCCCTTGCTATAGTTTCTGTAACCCCCTTCTCCCCATATAACTTGAGGGCATCGTTCAGGTCTTTACAATTTTTTGGGTACGAAACAAACTTGCATCTTGTCTTGCCAAGCCTGATAGCTAAGTCATCCCTCAGAACCTGACCATTTGTGTCACCATCAGTGCAAAGAATAATTTCTTTGCAGTCTTCAAGTAACTCCATAATGTCTCTTATGTATGAATATTTATGGGAAACACTGTCACGTTCAGGCTCTATATTTTTTGATGGCGCACCATCTGGTACAGATATTGAACGAACAAACCCACACTGAACTGCGGCGATACAGTCCCATTCACCCTCTGTTATAATGACTGGTAAATGTTGGATACTATCATCCAGCAGGACATCCCTGTTCCAAACAACCTTTTCTCCACCCTTGTCCTGTGACCAAGACGGAAAGTTGCTGGCACCTAAATAGTTTTTATACTTGTGATTAACTGTCTTGCCGTCCCTTAGATAGGGTAAGGCAATAACTTCAGTACCATGTTGACTTGAGGTGTAGACCCCTAGATTTATTGCGGTCTCTACGTCCAGACCTCGCTCCGCTATATAATCTGTTGCTTGTTCTGTTAGCGTCATCGAATCCTGACCGCCATCCACAGTTATGGCAGATGACATATATATCTCCTTCCTCTGGGTGACGAACACCCAGACACCTATCTGACTTCTTTCTTCTGCTGTCCGAACACTTTGGACATCTACATCTTTTCCAACCACTAAAGGTTCCGCTTTGTAGTAAGTCATCTAACTCAGTACTAAACGCTTTGTGATGGTCTAAAAACCTATCAACCACTGACATTAAAAACTATCCCAATCCTTTTTAAAGACTGCCGTATCAGAAGTGTCCTTTACCTCAAGCCAATTTTCCCAATGCCCTTCAGATAAAAACTTCTTTGGGTTATAAACAAACTGACCATCAGACTTCTCAGCACCATAGTTTTTTGCGGCAGTCAATAACTGGTCAATGGTTGCACCAGACTTTATGGCAGTCGCGTATGCACCATGTGCGGAACTCCTACCAGCTTTGGGCCAACGCCTTGGCTTACCATTCTCCATCATACCTGATGGGTACGCCGCCCAAAACTCATCCCAGCCAGCTATATTATTTCTTTCTTTATTATTTATTTCTTCTTTATGTGTCAACTTCTGTGCGTCAGGTGTGTCACTTCTGTGTCCGTTAGATTGATATTCTTCATAATTACAAACGGTTACATGTGTCAATCCTGATGTCACCTCTGTGACAATCATGTGGCATGATTCAAGACGTTTAAGGAACCTTGAAACCTTCTTAACATCCCAATGAACATGGATGCATATGTGTCTGAGACTGGTAAAGAAACAACCTCTGCTTACCTTCAACAACTGACCGTTAATGTAGGTTTCAGTGTCGGCCCACGCGGCCCTCTCAATAATAGAAAGCCACACGATACGTTCATCGTTGTCCTTAAGAACGGGGTTATCCATCCAACCCCTATGCATTTTGTAATATCCACCCGACTTCATAGCCCATCAATAAAAGAAGGGTGGGAGCCTGTCAAGCACCCACCCTTGATTTTATACGCCGCAACTGCCGCCGTGTTGCGTAATATCACATATGTCGTGGGTCTCTAAGGCTTCCTCAAATTCTGTTCCCAGCTTTTCTACAGCTTCCTTATAGGGTACAGAAGTTAAAGGCTGACCGCCTCGCGCACCGTCAGGGTAGCATGTAAACCCTCGAAGACCGTGGGCATACTTGGCAAGAGTGTCTGCAAACTGTTTAACAGTATCCTCATTGTTTAAGGGTGAACCCCATGAAGGCAGATTGATTGTAGATGATATTGACATGTCAACATAAGACTGAACATCAAACTGAAACTTCATCCGGCGTTCGTAGTCTTCAGCCAAATCAATCGCAGACTCAATCTTGTCAGGGTCTGCACCATAAACATCAATCATCTCTTGCGCGGCGGCATCGACCACATACTGAAAGTGCCATCGATTGTTTTTAAGATAACGGCGTTTGTATGCGACAGCAAAAATTGGCTCGACACCTGTCGTAGTGCCAGCAATAATTCCAATAGTTCCTGTAGGTGCTACCGCACGTTTGGCGATGGGACGAGAGATACCTAACTCATCTGCAAACTTGTCTGATGTACCATTGGAAACATCCTGATAGACCTTAAGCCATCGATGCAGTTCATCTGTTACCTCGTACTTTTCATTACGGGCAATCAACCACTCATGCAACCCCATCAGACCAAGACCGAGACGGCGGTTCTTCTCCCGTGTCTCGTAAATCTTTTCATATGGAAGCTGTGCCACGATAGTTCCGCAAATCAAGAACTTGGTAACCAAATGCACAATACTATTTAACTGGTCAATGTTATCTATTCTGGCGAAGTTCAAGCTGGCTAGGTTACATAAGTCTGAGTCATCCGCACTAGTTACTTCTGTGCAAGCGTTGCGTAGTGTTTCGTTTTCTTTATCGAAGAAATTAAAAGAAAATCCCGGCTCTGCTGTGGATAAAGCCTGACGACAGTTCTTCATAAACACATCACCAACCTCACCTGTGCGCCAATAATTCAGTAACCAGTCAGTGTCATAATTTACACTGATGTTTGTCATATCCAGTGGTGCAGGAAAATTAAAATCATCTTGCTTTGCATCAAATAATGTATAGCCAGAGTTACCGATAGGCATATCTTGCCAGTTCTTTGCATTAAGAAAGTCTTGGATGTCACCATGCTTCCAGTTAAGAGAGGCATATATAGCAGAACGGCGTGACCCACCCTGCATCACTGACCGACCAATCTCATTTATCATACGCATTTTAGTGACGGCACCTGAGGCAGTTCCACCAGTGCCACCTAACGCAGAACCAGCGGGACGGTATATTGAGTAGTCAATACCTATTCCACCACCAGTCATGAGACATGACTCTGCTTTCCAAGACAGATTTGCCCAGTCTTCTCGCGTATCTTCTTCAGCCCGTAATAAGAAACAGTTATTGAAAAATTTATTTTTACGACCAGCATAATAAAGGTAACGACCCCCAGCCACCCAACGAAGATTTGTAAGGTGGTCAGTCAACTCGTCTTTTTCATCTTGAGGCATCATGTCACGACACACATCCTCTACCAAGGTACGGGCAAGTTCAGCCCATGTGGTTGCATTCTCATGTGCGTACTTTGTATTAAAGATATCCTCAGAAAATTTCGTCCGAAACATCGGGTTCTTGTTCGACTTCCATGTCATCAGTCAGTTTCCTTCCTTGCTTGGCAAATGTATCTCGCCATTCTATTAACGATTTTTTTGCTTCAACATCCCCCTTGGCGAGGCGTTTGGCAAAAATAACAACAGCTTCCTCTGGTATGGTTGCGGCATCACAAACTTCACGGAAGTCACTTCCCCCACCAAGAAGCCATTCAATAGCTTCTCGCTTTACTTGTTCGTGTTTCCACTCAGGCCATGAGGGATTTATAGAGCGTCCAAGTCCTGCGGCGTCAAGCAATGCTTGTAGGACTACCGCTCTCCACATTCTGTTTATGCTTTCTAGCGAGACCCCAGTCAACTATTATCTCCAGTGCATCAGAGACTGAACGGGCAACGGCAACAGAACAACCGTCATCAGTAAGTCTCTTGTGTAAATCTATTTGCGCTGGAGATAGCCTTCCTGTTTCTGTCTTCACTTCAAGGCCATAATAAAAGCCTTGGTATACTAGCTGGATATCAGGCCACCCTGCCTGAAGCCCAGCCTTTTTAAGTTTAGCACCTCTTACCCTACCACCGCCACCAGCAGGGAAGGCTGTGAACAAAACTTTTTTCTTCAACTTCTTGCGAAGCATCTCAACTATATCAGTCTGTAAGTTAAGTTCAGGCTCTCGCCTAATTGACTTCTTACGAGTTTTGTTCACTTTTCGTTCTGCTTTCATAAAAAAAATTATATAATAATACCATTGATAAGTGAATCTACTTGACAGAAACGGCTACCTGTGGCACATATACAATATGAAACTCAGCAAAGAAATATTACCAGAGTCCGTCAAGCGTTATCTACACTCAGAAAACTATGATTCTGGTTCGATACCAACGGACATAAGCGCGACCAGACTTAAGGATAGCCCAAGGGTCAATAGGTTATATAAATTACACTACAAGGATATCCAGCCAGACTATCTAAAGCGTGGCTTTGCTAAACTAGGCGAGGCATGGCATGGATATATGGAACAGTATGCACCTAGCGACTGGATATGTGAACGAAGATTTTATGCAAGTGCTGGTGACAAGTTAATCTCTGGTGCAATAGATGCACTTGAGCCGTGTGATGGCGGCTTTAATATTTGGGATTATAAGGTGATGACAGCCTACAAAGCGCAGACGGAACTCAAAGAGTTTGAGGCGCAACTAAATATATATGCATATATACTTAGGCAAAACGACATGCAACCCAAAAGGCTTTTTATCAGTGGACTTATCAGAGACTGGTCCGATAGGCGTGTTACAGGTGAATACCCTGACACGATGTTCCCTGTTTTTGAATTACCACTTTGGTGTGAAGAACAAACGGAGAAGTATATAAATGAAAGAATACAGGCTCACTTTACCGAAGACATCCCCCTCTGCACAGATGAAGAACGATGGATGTCAAGTCCAAAATTTGCAGTCGTATCTAAAAAAACTGGGAAAGCCCTACGGGTTTTTGACACAGAAGAACAAGCACTCAGCTTCCAAACCAAAGCACCCGTAGTAATAGAGAAGAGAGAGGCAGAACCAATAAGATGTCAGAGGTTCTGTGAGGTGTCAGAGTTTTGTGAACAATATCAATCAGAGTTATTTACTAAAGAGGTTATAGGTCATGACAAATAAGATAGAGGACATATTAAAAAAGATGTCGAGCCTTGAAGAAGGTAAGGTGGACATCAGGGGCAAGGAGTATTCAACCGTCCCTTTGCGAGTTGAATTATTCAGAGCCAATATGGATGCTATTGATGTCGAGTCCGTGGCCTCTATCTTTACTAAAGTCGTGTTCAAGGAAAACAAAGTTATTACTAGGGCATACTTAGCAGAACAGGTTGATGTTATCTTTACTGAAGAAGGAAAAGAAATAGTCCAGATGAAGAACGTCAAGTCTGTCGGAACCTCAGAAGAGGACCGTGATGCACATCGCATAAATCAAACCAGTGCGGTAGAAAATAGTGAGACAAGTGCTGTGGGCCGTATGCTTGCTAACCTTGGTTTACATGGTGGACAAATAGCATCTGCCGAAGAGGTCAGTGATGCTTTGGATACCCAGAGAGTGATTGGCCTAACACCGAAGAACATGAACGAGAAAAAATTTCTTAGGTTGGCTGGTAACTGTAAGACAGTTGAAGATGTTAACAAACTACTTATCCAACAAAAGGGTTTTTTTGACGACCTAAAAAAGACAAACGTCAAAACATTTAAGGATTTAAAGTTGGAAGTAGAAAAACTTAGGAAGAAATTGTCAGGAAAAGAAGGAGAGGTCCAATGACTGAATACGACAATAACTTAAGTGGTGCTTTGTTTAGAAACAAAGATAAGTTTAGCAATGATGGAGAGGTAGTTCAGGGAAAAGAAAAGCACCCAGACTACACTGGCAATGCAGAGGTAGACGGCATCAAGTATAACATTGCTGGCTGGATGCAAAAGTCTCAAAAGGGCATGAGTTATATGAAGCTAAAACTTAGTATACCTCAACCTCAGGGTGGCAACATACCATCATCACCACCTATATCACAAAAAGAACAGCCATTGGATGATGAGATTCCGTTCTAAGAAAGTTCGTAATCAAAAACACCTAAACAGGGTGAGGCAACTTCCCTGTTTAGTGTGTTCTTCCCCACCTCAAAATCATGCACATCACATACAGTTCGCAGAACAAAGAGGATTTGGTCAGAAGGTAGGCGACCAATGGGTTGTCCCCCTATGTGATGTGTGTCACCATAAGTTACACACTGCAAAAGAAGGTGAAAAATTGTTTTGGGTTTTTGAGGGGGTTGATGGATTGAAAGTGGCTGAAGATTTGTGGAGACAAACAAATGAGACAGATGACAAACACAAAGACCTATAATCTTAGGTTACCTATGAGAGAGTATCAAGTGTTGGCAAAAATATCTCACGACCAAACTAAGAACCAAGGAAAATTTATATCTGTTGCAGAGTTGATAAGAGATGCATACAGGGCGCAGTACTACGAGGAACTAGATGAGGCGTGACGGTTCTTATATTAAGCAGTCATATCCAGATAATACATTCTATCTTGTAAAGAGTCTTATTGATAAGATGAATGAACAACAGATTACGGCTAGGGATATGTGTAAGAAGGTGGGTGTAAGTGACCCATCAATAATAACAAAGTGGAAGTACAATCGCAGACCTAGTATAGAAATACTAAGGGCTTGTTTTAATGTGTTGGGATATGACCTATCAGTAAAGAGGATAAGTAATGAAGCCAGTACCACGCGAGGCGTTCACAACAGTTAGTGGGTTTGAAGCAAAGAAACATGCAATACGTCAGACCACAGATGGTCTGTGGCAGTTGACACTAACAGTACATGAGTTTGGCGCGGCTGATTGGCTGGTCTTTGCACCTATGGGTACGCCATTGGCTATTGGTTTGAAGGCTTTGGATTACGATAACCCAGAACAATCAACAAACGAAGACCCTAGAAAAAAATATATACAGCGTTCTGTTATGATGTGTAAGAACGAAAAATTTCAAAAGTACCTTGAGGAACGTGCCTCAGAAGAGGGGTTCTATAATTGGGGTATGCAAGATGTAGAAGTGGAGACAGCAAATGCCCTTAGAACTTTTCTTGGTATCAGTTCTCGTTCTGAGTTGGCTCATGTGGAAAGGGACGATGTAAGGTTCCAGTTAGACGAACTGGTAAATGAATTTAAAAGTTGGTTGGCACAAACCGGGAACGCAGGTTAACTAACTTTATACATTTACTAGTTAATAATATCGAGGGGCAGGTTCTAGCCACGGTCAGTATCAGTCCTTCGGGAACTTGCCAAACACACTGCCCCTCTATCGCTAGTCTTGTCCTTCTTCAGGCTAGTGTTCTAGCGACTGTACAAACTATACCAAATTATAAAGGAACAGACAACTTAAGAAAACGCTCAGAAATTCTCTGTGCGCGATTCGGTGTCTGCTTGGCCCATCTCGAATCGAGAATCTCGGTTGCTACGTTTTCCCATTCGCCGCTTTCCGCAAACGCAATCGTTTTTTTGAACTGACTCAATCTTGGTCTCCCAAGTTGAAAGCACATGTTCGCAAAACATCTCTGCGCTTCTTCTGGATAATCGTCCCAGCCTTTGAATATTAGTGTACAATCTGCTATGCATGTCGCTATATCCTGTTCAAAAACTTCTTTAACACGGTGAAAGGCTACGCTTGTTCCCAAGTCTTTGCCAAACTCAGGGTCACCTCTCACTATTAAATGACCGATTCCAAATGTAGGATGTCCTTCTGAACAGAGATATATTTCTTCCTTACACCCTTCATCTAGTGTCAGTTCTTCCCTTAGTAATTCTATATCCATCTTCCTCGCTCCTGACTGGTGACTTGTAAGGCACTCTACGCCTTTTGTTCTTCAGTCTTCCGAAATCGAAATATCTTTTTAACCTATTACGCCGTGCCTGACTAGCTGTTGTTCTTTGTGAATGGTCAAATACCATGTCACTTCTTCTTCTTTTTTAGCACAGATGTTAAGGTCTTTGCCTGTCTTGCGTGTGTCCTTGATGCCTTACGCAAACCAGAGGCAACCTTCTTCACTTTAGCTTTGACTCGTCTATCCACGTTATTTTCCTTTCGCTTCTCTGCCCAAGTAGATGCCATACACACCCGTCATTACACCCATAATAACAGATACGAACGCTGACTGCTGTGTTGTTGGGTCTTCAAGATTCATAAACCACTCAGCACATCTCCACGACATAGCCACAGAAGCAATCATGGTTAGCTTTGCAGTAATATTAAGCTGTAAATATTTCTTCCACCAATCAACCATTATCTCTTACCAAAAAATTTTGTTGCTGACCTCACCGCGAATGACGCAGATACAATAACTCCTAAGGTATACTGATAGTAATCGGGCATGGCTTCCAATGCGGCAAAGCCGTTAGACACTATCTCCCTACCCCAGTCACCACAGAAGGCTAATATTAGGGGAATGCTAAAAAGCACCGTTAACCACTCGTCTTTCCACGAGTTTACTGAACCCTTTGCCATAACCTTTTCCCAGCTTGCCTCACTGGTCGCGGCTACTTTCATAATTTCTGCTTCGGCTTCGGCCTTTGCAATCTTTGTCTTGGCGACAGCGGCTTTCTCTTCGGCCTTTCCCTTTAGCCAAGAGCCAGCTAGGTCACCCACTATGGGTAGTATAGCCTGTATCATTCTTCTATAAACTCCAATATATTCCCGTCTTCCATCTTAACTTTCATCTCTTTGCACGACCACTTCTCGTCAGAACCAGTGTTTCTTTTTATCTTTCTTCTGACTGACAGGCATTCTGATAATGACTGGTAAGGGGTATATTCTACCTTCTCACCACTCATTACCAACAGCAAAACAAATGTTAACTCAACCACCATTTCTCATCTTCTCTATGTTTTCTTCTATGGTTGTTATGCGTTTCTCAAAGAAGTCCAGTGTTAATTTCTGTTGTTGGTCATAGGGTGCTTGACCATTTTCTATTTGACTCTGTAGTTTTTCTAACTCACCAGCCAAGTGTTCTATAAGCATGAACTGTTCTGAGTCCGCTGGCAGTGAACCCATCTCACCGCGAGGCCATTTAATTCTAAAGTCTGTGTTCTGTTCTAAGTCAGACTTCATCATGGTCTGATTTGTTTCAAGTGTGTTCAGTCGTTCTATTAATCCAAAGTATGCCCAAGTTGCTAGGCTTGCCGCCGCAACCATGCTAATTATATTTCTTAGAGGTAGGGCTACCTCAGTGTTTTCATTTACACTCTGAGGTCGGCGGCTCATGTAAACTCACTAAAGCCTTTATGTACACCGCTATCCCCACCTTTGTCACACTTAGAACCGCGAACTTCTGCGAACGGCATCTCTTCAAGTATGCTTTCGGACATATCTTCAATGCGTTCCTGACACTGTGCTACTTCTTTGTATGGACCAAGTGAGTCCTCTGCCACAACACACTGTGGACCGCTAATAGATATCCAACAAAATAAAATTGATGCGTAAAACATTACTGTAACCTTCTTATTCTTTCCTTTATTTTTACCATCCTTTTTACCACCCTATTTCTTTGTCGTATTAACTGGTCAATACGTTTTTGTTTGGTATCCGGGTCATCGCCGGATGCGCGAACTCCAGATATTCTATCACTTATGTTGTTTAACTGTTGATACATCTTGTTAAGAGTTGACCTCACAGATATGAGACCACGATTATCTGACCGCATATCTCTGGCTTCTTCATAGTTGCCTTCCTCTCGTAACCTGTTGATGCCACGAACAACTTCATCAGCCTCTCGTTTTAATTCGTAGAAGTCAGTCATGTACTGATTTGCTGGGTCAGTTCCTTGCGGTTTTACAAAACGAGACAGGCCCAAAACTTTAGCAAAGTCTGCTGGTACACTATCTCCAAAGACACCAGATGGCTTAGATGGTATGGCACCAAATGCCCCAAGTATAGC
>CEQD01125791.1_pt1 | contig 16351 bp, 24 predicted proteins | sample 530511 | NCBI WGS metagenome assembly CEQD01 (sample SAMEA2620230, study PRJEB7988) | marine metagenome | biome: marine biome (ENVO:00000447); feature: surface water layer (ENVO:00002042); material: "saline water (ENVO:00002010), including plankton (ENVO:xxxxxxxx)" | depth 5 m | reverse complement strand
TCAGGCGTTTGATTTTTTTCATCTTCCGCCTGTTGTACTTCCTCAAATGATGCGACGTTGTCGTTGGTCAATCCGAGTAAACCCAAAGCTCGGCCGACAGCGTGTGTTTCGCAATTCTCAAGTGCTGAAGTTTTATTGACAGGAGTAGATCCTCTAAATTGTTCAGAGTATCCGTTTGATACTAATTCCCTGTCAATAAATATGTTTGCTTTCATCAATACACGTTTCTCATTGTTTTCTATTATTTTTGTACTGATGACAGCTCTTGTACCAAAATATTTACGCAACAATCCAAGACGTGTTGCCACTCCTAAATAGTTTTTACCCTTTATATTCATCGATAATGTTTTTTCATTATCTTGTATTTCTTTACGAGCTGATTGTAATAACTCGTCTCTATCTTGTCGTTGTTTCATTTCTGTGCCTCCTTGTATGTTTCTTGGGCGTGTTGCAGCCACTCGTCTCCAATTTTCCATTCATAATTATGCTGCCAGTCTGGGTCCAGGTCTTTTAATAAATCATTTAATACTCCGTTTGATCTCATAATTGCTCTATCACGAATAGCAGCCATACGTTTATAATGTTGTAAACTTTCTTGCATACCGTCCTTGGTTAAACTTTCACAATTTGCAGAATCAAAAATTTTATATTCTTTTTCGTTTGCATATAAAATAAAAGGTCTTTTGCCAGTAGCAAAATGATAGAAAGCTGTTTGCCTGGCGTGGTTTATGTCTGGCTCATCTTTTGGCAACGGGTTAGTCCTTACAGATTGAGTGCCGTCTTTTTTAACTTTGTTTAATCCTGGGCATTTCATTTTTTGTTCTAGTAATTTTAGTTTGTCCTCTCCATCTGTTCTGCCTTCACAAAATACATAATTAAATTTTATTTTAACTGTGTTTTCTCCAACGACTGGGGATTGCATACTCATTGATTTCCAGCCGTTGTATGCATTGTTGTACATCTCCTGTGCTGCACTTTTTACATTGTCATAATACTTTTTATCATCGTCGTCCCACGGCTCATATTTTTCAATGGCCATACCTAATACATCGTCACCCTTTGTCTTGCTTGTCTTTTTTTTATTAGGTACGTACTCACCTGTATCAAATGTATATATTTCATCACAAAAATTTAATTGGCATATGTCACCAATTGTGGTGCCTAAAAACATTTTAAAAGTTGATCTTAATTTTCTACGTTCCGCAGAAGTTAAAACAGCATATTTGTATGCCCATAACGCTACGCTTGAGTTTAACTGTGTTGGTGAATAATGATCAATACCAAGATCGGTAAATGCCTGGGGCGTTGATTGTAATATTTCATCTAAATTTTTCATTTCTTTCTTGCAAAAAAATTTAAAAAAAAAATTTAAGTTTTGCAAATATTTTTAAAATATTTTTTATAGCATTGACCAAAGTTGTCCTGTGGATTTGTGTATAAATATATAAATACTTATAAAAGCTACAAAATTTTAACCCAGGATATAAACATATAAAAAATATGTATGACAGAAAACGGGTAATAATAATTGACACGCCTGGACAAATTTAAACCAAGATAAATAAAATATAGATCCGTGTATTTATTTTTTATGATTGCCTAAGTATTGTAAACAAAATATGAATTTGAATGAGTGGTGTGACATAACTGGCAAGTCTAAAAAAGAAATAGCCAGGCAGCTGGGCGGTATTAGTCCTAGATCGGTCTTTAGATGGGCCACTGCTGAGAGATTTCCTAAACCTGCAGAGTTGGTTAAAATTTCAGAAATTACACAGGGAGCTGTGACGGCTAACGATTTTGTAAAACAGTGGGCTGAACGGAATGGTCAAAAAAAATAAATTTTATCACGGTAAATTCCCACTTGTTTGCATTGAGTGGGAGGACGCCCAGGACCACGAGACAGGATGGAGCAGTTTAAAAAAAGCAGAACGACACGAGACAGCTCCAGTTATCAGTGTTGGCTGGATTGTAAAAGAGACTGAAAAAAAATATGTCCTGGCTGGTGATTTTATTCTTGAAGACTTAGAAACGAGCAGAATAACATCTATTCCGAAAGATTGGTGTCAAAAAGTGACAAAGCTATTATTTAAAAATGATAGTTGAGTTAACCTGGCACGAGTATTACGCCGCCGCTCTTGTGGGTATGTTAAGAAAAACACAAAGCATACACAAAAAACATCAGGACGGGTACGGGGCCACTATGAGCAGTAAACCAGTGTATGACTCTGGCTGGGCAGTTGTCTCTGCTGCGTCTGAAATGGCAGCTGCTAAGGGTTTAAATCGGTATTGGGATTTTAGCGTCAACACCTACACGCAAAGTGACCTAAACGAGATTGAGGTTAAATGCCAAATGCATTACACCCAGGACCCCGCCAAAGATGCAAACTATCTGATTATTAGGCCCAATTATTCTGACCTTCAAAAATATTTGCTCGTGATATGCCACGGTCACACAAAATATGAATTGGCTGGGTACATACACGGGAGTGAGGCCAAGAACACGGAATACGTCACAAGCGTTGGCAACAGGCCCTGGTTTTACAAAGTACCAATAGACAAATTAAAACCCGCAAAAGAGCTGTTATGAAATTTATAGATACCATTATTATTTTTAGTATATTTTGTATTGTTTCACTTAACCTGTACGTCTACGCCAAGCATTACGACTCAAACTATTGCGCAGCTGAGGTTGAATATATGAAACACGGTATCGGCGTCCTATTAGATCACCACGGGTTGGACCATCTTGACTAAGTTGCGTGTATTGAGTCTTGGAGCGGGTGTACAAAGCAGCACCGTGGCATTGATGATGGAGAAGGGCATAATTGAAAAACCTGACGCCTGTATATTTGCTGACACACACTCAGAAGGAAAGTGGATTTATGAATGGCTTGACTGGCTAAAAGGTCAATTGTCTTTTCCTGTATTGATAACAAGCCACGGCTCTTTAAAGGCAAAGGTTATGGATACTAAATCCTTTATAAGCATTCCTGTATTTTATAAAAACAAACACACGGGAAAAAAAGGTTTGATGCGTAGACAATGCACCCGTGAGTATAAAATAACTCCCGTTAATCAAAAAGTAAGAGAGCTGCTGGGCCTTGCAAAATACAAAAAAGTGAAACCTGGTACAGAGGTCGAGATGGTGATGGGCATATCTATGGACGAAGCAACCAGAATGACCACAAACAAAGTTAAATATATTAAAAATGTTTACCCTCTAATTGATATGAAAATGCACAGGGCTGACTGCATCAAATGGATGGAAGCCCAAGGATACCCTAAGCCGCCTAGATCTGCTTGTACCTTTTGCCCGTTTAATAGTGACGAGTCTTGGAAAGTTGTACAATCTGACCCCGCCGCTTGGGATGAAGTTTTAAAAATAGACGAGTCAATTAGGAATCGGAACGGGCAGAACGCTGAGGGTGTACAAAACTTTCTGCATAAGTCCTGTAAGCCTTTAAGTGATATTGATTTTGATAAACCAGATGATCAAATAAACTTATTTGAAAATGAATGTACGGGCGGGTGTGGCTTATGAATAATGCAGCAAAATGGGCTATATTTATTCGTTCGGGTATCAGCCCCAGGGCAAAGGTCGTATACCTCATTCTTTGCGAATATATGGCAAAGTATGGGCGTGTCTATGTTCGACAGAACACCCTTGCAAAACAGCTCAAGTGGTCCAGGCGTACCGTGATTAGATCCCTGGACGAATTGGAACGGGCCAAATGGATTGCTCGTAAAAGATTACCGAGCAGTTGTATGTATTATGTTAAGGAACAGCTCTTAACTGATGTGTCACCCGTGTCAGATATTAATAGAGTACTTAATACTAATAATACTAATAATACTACTAAGAGTACTAAAGTAAGAGTGCCAGATATGGCATATATAGGAAAACGTCTATCCAGGGGGTATAAGATGAAGGTACAGGAACCAAACACCCCACTCAAAACGACAAAGGCAGAACAGGACAGGAAAAATAAATTCCTGGAATCAATGGACAAGTATGACCGTGCCAAGTGGTGGGCTGCCTATATGGACGGTAAAATCAAACCCCCCAAAGGTTTCAAGATATGACCATCACGTCTGTACAAATTATTGATATGTTTGAAAAGGCCAACGATGTTGAAAAAAAATTACCGCCAGCAATCAAAAACGGTATGGCCTCTATGCGGTTTGATGTTGTCAACGATGCAACAGAACACGCCGCCTGGCATAAAGCTAAACCCAGGTTTATTGCTACCGCCAACGAAATTGCAATTTTTGAATATGTGTTATTTTATTTAAACCCTATGCTTAGCCAGGAAGAACGCAAATTGGTCTGGGCTAGATCCATTAGAGTGCCTTGGCATTATATCGGCAGCAATATATTAAAATGCAGCCGCCACACTGCAAAAAAACGATACCTGGAAGTCATAAGAATGTTAAGAATGAGAATATTAATTAGTGAAGAGCTTACAAAAAAGCTGCCAAGGATATGACACCCCTGGCAGCTCTTGTTTATTAAATTGTGTGATCTCCTTTCTTCAATCTTTTTAAAATATCTAACAATCCATATTTGTTTGAGTCAAAATATTTATCTCTTTCAATGCCCAAACCAAATGCACCTTTAATGCTTTTTAATTCTGCTAAAGATACATATCCCAGCTCAGGCATACCCATACCAAGATCGCAAACACCGAAAGCAATATTGTTGTCATCAAGCTCAGACAGGTACCAGCTGGACGCACCAGTTGGATCAAAAAATTTAACAACAGCATTGAAACTCTTACTGCCATCTTGCGCAGCAGAATTGGCCCTCAATTTTTTCTCGATTGGTTTAGTTAATAGTTTCATAGTACCCCCTATATTAAATTAATGTGTTGAAGATAAGCAATGCCGCCGCAGAAAACTAGCAGCAGCACGTTAAACCATACTGTGTCACTTAACTCCTGGATTTTTTTAGGTAATAAATCAATCACGCTGCAACCTCATACTTATTGAAATCGTCAGATTGATATAAGTGCTGCGCATCACTGAGCAACGAGACAACCAGGTCAGAGAATTGGCCATACTTGCCGACAATGTGATTGCCTAGATTGTCATTGATTACTGCAGCCAGTTGTTTTTTGCTGTATCTATTACCCTCAGCAGCTACAGACCTGACAGAGTTTCTCATAAGATTGTTATAAGTCACAATGTCCATACCCTGGACCGCATAATTTAAGCTTTCGCCGTGCTGTTGGTCAGATATTTTTGCAACCTCTGATTTTTTGCAAAGGCAGTCATAAACTGAAATGTAGTATGACTTAGTATTTTTAGAGTATGAAAATCTTATTTCATAATTTACTGACTGGTCGTCATCTAAGTAAACAAACAATGAATATGATCTCTCTCCAAATCTACCGTAAAGTACTGATATTTTTTCCATATTTGTTTTTCCTTTCTGTACATTTATAACCCTAATGACCTTTTTGGACATTGTCAACCCCACACACACATTTTTTTTTAATTTTTTTTTATTAGACAATTTAGACCGAATAAACTAACAAATATTATATAATCAGCAAATCACTATGCCAGGACGACCAAGCAAAAAAGTTGCCTGTGAGAGTATGACCAGGAGAAGCAATTATACTGTCCAGTGCAAAGCAAAAGGTTATTTAATGAAGTCTGGTTTTTATCGTTGCAAAAACCACGGAGGATACAGCACAGGCCCAACGAGTGAGGAGGGAAAAATAAAAGCCCTTCGCAATCTCGTGAGTATGAAAAATAAAACAAATGATGAAATTAGAAAAATACTCAGACAGAATACTAGAGCAGCTACAGTTAGGAACGCCCTTGACGAAGATTGCCAAGCAAAAGGATATGCCAGGACTGACAACAATATACAAATGGGCTAGAGACAACAAAGAATTTGCAGCAGATTTACAAGACGCAAGAAAGACGGGAGCAGCTACTTGGCTTGATAGATGCTTAGAGTTGTTAGAACAAAAAGACATACCACCAAATCAATTGGGTTTTTTACGTGAGCAGATGCATCACTACAGGTGGCTTGCTAGTAAACTAATCAGTGTTTATGGTGACAAGTCAGAAGTAAAACAGACAGGAGAAAGCACAATTAAAGTTATGTGGGAGTCAGATATTCCCAGCTCTTCACATCAAACGCACGCTCTCGCACACGGGGGAGGAGTTCAGGAGCAGCTGGACAACCCAGTCAAACAAATACAGCCAGAAAAATAAGAGTATAGCTGGCGTGTGTGTGGTATTTATACCTACACAGGCGTATTTTTTGGCAGTTTTTTGCAGCTCGACCCCACCCAGGACGGGGTGCCGTTTTGTTATATATATATATAGGACTTGAGTACGCACGATGACAGACAAACCAGATGTAAAGGCAGCAGTCTATTTTGATCAATTACAGCGTAAAGTTGTTGTTGAGATAGGCGTTTTTGAAGATGATGACGACGCCAAAGCTGCGTGTGATTTTATTATAAATTTATTAGATTTGCATAAGACTAGTATACCGTTTGAGGCAACGGTGCATTAATGCAGGTTATAAAAATACCGTATTCACCAAGGCCACAACAAAGGGTTTTGCACGAGGCGTTGCAAAAATACCGATTTGCCGTTTGCGTGATGCATAGACGAGGCGGTAAAACAATATTTTCGATTAATCATTTAATCAAAGAGGCGTTAACAACACAGCACAAAGACTTTAGAGGTGCATTTTTTTGTCCGACACGAGTACAGGCAAAGCAAGTTGCTTGGGACTATGTCAAAGAATACTCCAGGATGATACCTGGTATGAAATATAACGAGACTGAGCTTAGGGCAGATTTCCCGAACGGCGCAAGAATATCTTTGTTTGGCTCAGAGAATATAGATGCTGCCCGTGGATTACGGCTGGATCTAGTAGTTAACGACGAATATGCACAAATGGACAGCAGAATGTTTAGTGAAGTGCAGCGTCCAGCAATTGCTGATAGACAAGGCAAGGTAATATTTATAGGTACCCCGAACGGGATGGATGCCTTTTACCATTTATACGAGGATGCTAAAAGCAATCCTGAATGGTTTACCTGTTTGTTTAAGGCAAGTGATACAAAACTATTGCCTCAAGAAGAGTTAGACTCTGCTAAAAAACTGATGACAGAGGATCAGTACCAGCAAGAGTTTGAGGTAAGTTTCACAGCAAACCGCAGTGGAGCTATATACTCTAAATTTATCGAAAAAATGGAAGAGGAGAAAAGAATTGGACTATATCCGTATGATGTGGGATTCCCTGTTGACGTCTATTTCGACTTGGGTATCTCCGATAAAACGTGTCTTTTATTCACTCAAACAATTGGTAGAGGATTATTCGTCATTGACTGTTATGATAATAGCAATTATGGCCTTGATCATTATGCTGCAGTTATAAAAGATAAAAATTATTTTATAAGAAATTACATTTTCCCGCACGATGTTGCGGTAAGGGAAATGTCAACTGGACACTCCAGGCAAGAATATGCGTATCAATTAGGTATGCGGCCAATAAAAATTTGTCCAAAGCTGCCTATAGAAGATGGGTTGCACTCAGGACAGATGTTGTTGTCAAAAACATATATTGACCGTGAAAAATGCAAACCGTTTTTAGATGCAATGAAATGGTATCATAGAAAGTTTATGGATAAGGACAAAACATACTCTAGGCCCGTTCACGACTGGAGCAGTCATTATGCAGATTGCTGGAGGTATGTAGCAGTAGCACACCAGGAATTAGATTTAAATCAGCTGCGACCACCGCAAAAAGTGGCTGCAGGTCTAAATTACAACCCGTTAGGAGATTAATATGGGATTTTTGAAACCAAAACCGATAATTATGCCAGTGGCAGCACAGGCACCGCCACGTCCAGCCCCGACACCACCACCAGCGTCAATAGAAGCTGAGTATAAAGATAGTGAAGGCAACACAACAACAGCTAAGGCTGAGGCAGAAAAAAAGGTTAAAATGAAAAAAGCAGGACTAACTAAAAATATTTTAACAGGTCCACAAGGCTTAACGGACGACGCCGATATTTATACACCAACATTATTAGGATAATTGGATATAGAGGAAACACAGGACCATAAGGACCTGTATAATTTTTTAATAAAAAATAAATTTGTTTTTTTGGATGATCACGAAGATATTCTTGAATATGCAAAAATATATAAATTTACAAAAAACAACAACACAGCTGGATACGTTTGGCTGTATCAATTAAAACCGAAAGAATATATGGTGCATCTATATATTCACGACGACTACAAAGGCAAAACCTTAACACGTTTTGTTGTAAACAAATTCTACGAGATGACGGCACAATATGCTAATTCATTAATTGCTGACCCAATTAATAAAAATCTCATTGAATTATACAAACGAATTGGATGGCAACAAACATCAAGCCATTCATCAAAAATTAAATTACCATACCAATGGAGGACCAAAAATGGGAGCAATAAGAAAAATAGCAAAAAAAGCATTTAAAAAAATATTACCAACACCAGGTGTAGTTGAACCAGTGGCACCGCCACCAGCGGCCCCTGCACCAGCACCAGTGGCAGTATCTGCACCAGCACCTAAACCCGCACCAGCACCTGCAACGAAACCAGCTGCACCAGCTGCAATGGCAAAAGCGGAGCCAACTGAAAAAGAAAAAACGGTTGCACTCAAGAAAAAAGGATTTAAAGGTTTAGCAAAGACAGGGCCTAAAGGAATATTAGGTGACCCGATTTTGTATAAGCCAACATTACTGGGTTAATGTATCAATCAAATACTATGTTGTCAGCTCCGTTTAACACGATGAAAATATCAGCTGCAACAGATATGACTAAGTCTTTAAAACCGAAAAAAAAACAAGGTAGAATTTTTACTGAAATGAATAATCTGTATGGACTAAATTCATTGCGCCAGGGTAAAAAAACATTAATAGGTTATTAATATGAAAGCAACCGAGCTTACAAAACAATTCGATAAATTAAAATCTTCAAGAGCAAACTGGGAATCACACTGGCAAGAAGTGGCTGATTATTGTTTGCCTAGGAGAGCCGATGTGACAAAATCTAGGAGCAAGGGTGATAAAAGGACAGAATTTATTTTTGATGGTACAGCACTTCACGCACTAGAATTGTTATCATCATCTCTACACTCAATGCTTACAAACTCAGCAACACCCTGGTTTGATATGCGATTTAAGGATGAGTCTTTCAGACAAGACGAAGCTGCACTTGAGTGGCTAGAAACATCTACACGGACAATGTATATGGCGTTTGCCCGTTCAAATTTTCAGCAAGAAGTTCACGAGGTCTATAGTGATTTAGTGGCTTTTGGTACGGCTTGTATGCTGATTGAACCTGATGACGAAAATGTTATCAGATTTAACACACGGCATATCAAAGAAGTTTACGCTGCAGAAAATCACAAAGGCATTGTAGATACAGTTCACCGTGAATTTAAAATGACAGCACTAGCTGCTTTTAAAAAATTTGGTGACAAGCTGCCAAAAGTAATTCTTAAAAAAGTAAATGATCATCCGTACGAAGAGGTGACGCTACATCACTGTGTAAAACCAAACGATAATTTTAATAAGTATAGACTTGATAATAAATCGATGGCGTTTGCATCTATTTACTATCACAAAGACGAGAACCAAATAATATCTGTAAGCGGATACAATGAGTTTCCATACATTGTCCCAAGATACTTAAAATCATCAAGTGAGGTTTATGGCAGATCACCATCAATGACAGCACTGCCTGATATTAAAATGTTAAACAAGATGGCAGAGACGACAATCAAAGCTGCTCAAAAAATGGTTGATCCACCATTGCTCGTACCAGACGATAGTTTTATTTTACCTGTAAGAACACAGCCAGGAGGATTAAATTTTTATAGATCAGGTTCACGAGATAGAATTGAGCCTTTAAACATCGGAGCTAACACGCCCGTTGGTTTAAATTTAGAGGAGCAAAGGCGTAAATCAATACAGCAAGTTTATTTTATTGATCAACTTATATCAGAACAAAACCAGCGTATGACTGCAACAGAAGTTATGCAACGGAATGAAGAAAAAATGAGATTGTTGGCACCTGTACTTGGTCGACTACAAGCGGAAATGCTACGTCCTTTGATTGATCGTGTATTTAATATTTTATTAAGAGAGAAAAAATTACCTGAACCGCCTGAACAATTACAAGGTCAAACTATCGATATAGAGTATGTATCACCACTAGCAAGGTCACAACGACAAGGTGATGTCCAGGCAATATTACGTACTATGGAGATGATAGCACCACTCAGTGATCGTTTACCTGTGATGGATCACATAGATCCTGATATGTTAGTGAAACATATAACAGATGTATTAGGCGTTCCAAGAAAAGTTCTAAGATCGGATCAAGAAATAGAAGATATTAGAAAATCAAGAGCTGAGCAAGAACAAGCCGCTATGCAGCAACAAGAGTTAATGCAAAATGCACAAGCGGCAGGTCAAGCAGCTCCAATGGCCAAAGTGCTACAGGAAGGAGAGTAGATGGATGAAAAAGAAAAAGCCAAAATACTAAAACAAATTATAACTGATTATAAAATGGTTTTTGGATCTAAAGAGGGCGAACGGGTCCTGGAGGATCTAAAAAGAAGATGTCATTTTTACGCAACAACAAATGTTAAAGGTGACAGTCACGAGTCAGCTTTTTATGAGGGACAGAGAGCTGCCGTGTTATGGATTGATAATGTCCTCAAACAAAAGGAGAAATAGATGTCAGAAGAATTACAGACAACTGTAGCGGAGGAGCAACAAACTCCCACGCAATCTGCAACGACAACTGAAACACCAGCTAGGTTTATTGATGGCTTGGCTGAAGAAATTAGAAACGAACCGTCTTTGCAAAACATACAGGATGTAAACCAACTTGCTAAAGGTTATGTCCACGCACAGCGGATGGTAGGTGCAGACAAAATTGCACTGCCAAACAAACACGCAACTGAAGATGATTGGAACCAGTTTTACGGAAAACTTGGTAGACCAGATTCACCAGAGGCATATGAGATAAATTATACAGCACCATATGAGGGTTATGAGGCAACAAACCTCCCTGGTTTTCAAGATGCTGCTTTTAGAGCAGGACTTAATACAGATCAAGCACAGCTTTTGCTAGATTGGTATTCTGAATTAGAAACAGAAACATTACAGTCAAATGATGCTGCATCAGAAACACATAGACTATCAGCTGAACAAGATCTTAGGCAAGAATATGGACTTGCATATGATAAAAAATTAGCTGAGGCAAATGGTGTTTTTCAAAAATTTTTCGGTAGTGAAATGGCCCAGGTTGTATTAGAGGATGGATCATTGCTAGGTAATAATGCACAATTTATAAGAGCATTGACAAACCTTGCACAAAACTTTTCTGAAGATACAATCACAGCGGATCAACACGCTACAGGAGCTATGACGCCACAAGAAGCAAACGCAGAGATAAGCAAACTGACTGCGCCTGGTACTGCGTATTGGGATAAATTACACCCAAACCATCAACAGGCTGTGGACGATGTCTTTAAATTAAGACAAATGGCTCACCCAGATTTAGCGGAATAATCTTTTAAAGACTCCGTTTGACAGCTGAGTATAGATCAGCCGATTAGCAATCGTAAAATGTAAGAGGACCCGAAAGGATAATTTTCTGATTTTTTTTAACTTAACATTGTAAAAAAGGAGGACTCTATGAGTTCACAAATTACAACTGCATTTGTCGAGCAGTATTCTGCTAACGTACAAATGTTGTCACAACAGATGGGATCGCAACTCAGATCTGCGGTGGATGTTGAGAGTATTACAGGAAAAAATGCGTTCTTCGAACAAATTGGTTCTGTAGCAGCTGTTAAGAAAACTTCAAGACACGCTGATACGCCACAACTGGATACTCCACACGCACGTAGACGAGTAAGTCTAGATGACTATGTGTGGTCTGATCTTATCGACGATGTTGACAAAGTTAGAATGTTAATCGATCCAACTAGCTCTTACGCCAAAGCAGCCGCTGCTGCTATGAATAGAGCTATTGATGATGTTATCATTACAGCTTTGGGCGGCACTGCATTTACTGGCACTACTGGTGGGACTTCAACGGCTCTGCCAAGTGCAAGTAAATTTGCAACATCAAACCAATCAGATGGTTTAACTATTGCTAAGTTATTAGCGGCTAAAAAGCGTTTTGACTTACAAAGTGTTGATCCATCAATCCCTAGATACATTGTATGTGGTCCACAACAAATTTCTGATTTGTTGGCAACTACTGAAATTAAATCTAGTGATTTTAACACAGTTAAAGCCCTAGCTCAGGGTGATGTAGACAGTTTCTTAGGATTCAAGTTTATTACATCAAACAGACTTAGCTTTGACTCAACTAACACGGATGACAGGTTATGCTTTGCCTTCACTCAAGACGCAGTAAAACTTGCTATTGGCAAGGACATTACAGCTAAAATTGACGAGAGAAACGATAAAAACTACTCGACTCAAGTTTACTACTGTATGTCAGTAGGTGCGACTAGAATGGAAGAAGTAAAAGTATTCCAAATTCCGTGCAACGAATAATAGGAGGATATTATGGCTACAGTTTATTCAGTTCAAAAAACTAAATACAACCAGAATGTACCTTCTGAAAAAATCAAAGCTAATGAGCTTGGTGGCAGAATGAGGGTTGCTTACGCACAATACGAAGCATCTTCTCTAGCATCTGGCGATGACATTGAAATGTTTATCCTGCCTGATGGTGCAAGAATATTGCACGGCTACTTAGCACACGATGCTATGGGTAGCTCCACAACACTAAGTGTTGGACACGGAGCATACAAAAATGCAGATGGTACATCTGTCGCAAAAGACGTTGATGAGTTCTATGCAGCAGCAGCTTCTACTTCAGCTCAAAAGGTGAACGTAGCAAACACTCTTGCTCTTGGATCAGGTATCGAGGTCGACGCTGATGGTGACGGTTATAACGTGACTGTGACTATGGGCGGTGCAGCAGGTACTGGCTCAATTGAATTAACAATGTTTTACGTTGTTGATTAATTAACTAGGGCGGCCTACGGGCCGCCCATTAATCAGGAGATTTATAAATGAAGGACACTCACAAAACAAAAGACGGCAGAACCGTAAAAAAAGGTTTATATTATTATATGAACAAAAGAAAAGCTGCAGGCACAAGCCGTAAAGGCAAAGGCACTGTGACTGATAAAGCCCTAGCTCAATCTGCAAAAACTGCATACGATCCGAGCAAAAAAAAGAAAACAATGGTAGGATAGGAGATTATTATGCCACATACACCACAACATCAAAATAAAAATAAAAAGGACAAAGATAAAAATAAAAGTCTGGCAGCTATGTATGGAGATCCAAACAAAGTCACTAGAGGTGATGTTATTGCTGCAGCTATCAAAAATAAAAAGAAAAATACTTTGGTAGGTTAATGGCTAAAAAAGAACACCAAAACCCGTCAGGTGGACTGAACAAAAAAGGCAGAGAATTTTATGGTGTAAAAGCACCTGTAAGCAAAGGCACTAACCCTAGACGAGTTAGTTTTGCTGCAAGATTTTCTGGTATGCAAGGTCCTTTAGAAAAAGATGGTAAACCGACAAGGTTAAAACTTGCACTGAAAAAATGGGGTTTTGCGAGTAAAGAAGCGGCAGCTAGTTTTGCCGCCAACAACAAAGCATCAAACAAAAAAAAGACACTTGTAGGTTAATATGACATCAGTAGTAGAAATTTGTAATTCAGCACTTAACAGTCTAGGTGCTTCAAACATAACAGCATTGACTGAGGACTCACGCAACGCAAGATTATGCAATCAAAGATACGAGCCAGTTCGTGACGCTATTTTTAGAACGCATTATTGGAATTGTCTTGTAAAACGTGTTGAGTTAGCCGCAGACAGCACTGCTCCAGTTTACGAATACACACAACAATACACATTGCCCACTGACTGTATCAGGGTTATCCAAATAGGAGGGTTTCATAATGGATCATCTTCTATGCTTGATAACGGACAAACATATAAATTAGAGGGTAGAAAAATAGTGACAGACGAGGAAAGTGTATTTCTAACTTATCTTGCAAAAATAACTGACCCGCAGCAATATGATACTCTTCTTATTGAAACAATTGCTGCAAGATTAGCTGCAGAATTAGCTTATGCAATAACACAATCTAACACCGTTGCATCACAGCTAGACGCTATTTATAGAGATAAATTAAAAGAGGCAAGATTTGCAGACGCTACAGAGGGAACACCGTACGATATTGATGCTAGTACATTTATAAATTCGAGGTACTAATGGCAAAAACTACTTTTGGCTTTGCAAGTTTTACTTCAGGTGAGCTGTCACCAAGACTTGACGGGCGAATAGATTTAGAAAAATATTTTAGTGGTACAAAAACTTTAGAAAATATGGTCATACACCCACACGGCGGCGCATCTCGCAGACCTGGGACCAAGTTTGTTGCTGAGGTAAAAAACAGTGGTGATCAAACAAGACTTATACCTTTTGAGTTTTCAACGACACAAACTTATATGATGGAGTTTGGCGATCAATATATTAGATTTTTTAAAGACAACGGTATCATCACAGAAGCTGCTAAAACAATAACAGGTATCACAAAAGCTAATCCTGGCGTAGTCACTGCATCCAGCCACGGCTATTCTAACGGTGATTATGTAATTTTAAGCGGCATAGTTGGTATGACAGAATTAAACGGCAGACAATTTAAAGTTGCTGGAGTTGCTACTAACACATTTCAATTACAAGATACCGACGGCAACAATTTTGATACATCATCACTTACAACGTACGCATCAGGCGGCGAGGCATTTAGAATATATCAAATAACATCACCATACAACAAAGCTGATTTATTTGAGATTAAATATGCACAATCTGCTGATATTATGTACATCGTCCATCCTAGTTATGCTATACGTAAATTAACACGGACAGGACACACTTCCTGGACACTCAATACCGTTTCAATAACAGGTTCCCCCTCACCAGGCCTTACAGGCACAGATAACTTTCCAAGCTCAGTGACATTTTTTGAACAAAGATTGGTTTTTGCTGGTACAAATAATAATCCGCAATCTTTATGGTTTAGCGTAGGCGGTAGTTATGAAAATTTTGCTACAGGCACTAACGCTACCGATGCTATGATTTACACAATTGCAAGTAATCAGGTTAACGCTATAAGATTTTTATCTAACCAAACACAATTGTTGATTGGTACTACAGGCGGTGAATTTATTGCAACATCTGGTACAAACAGTGAGCCAATTACACCTACAAATATTCAGATAATAAGGCAAACAAACTACGGATCAGCCAATGTTGACGCAATTCAAATTGCTAACGTCACAATGTTTTTGCAAAGAGCAAAACGAAAAGTAAGAGAGATGGTTTATAACTACGAGGTTGATGGTTTTATTGCACCTGATATGACAATTTTAGCGGAACATATAACCAAAGGCGGTCTTAAAAGTTTTGCATACCAACAAGAGCCAGATTCTATTTTATGGGCCACAAGAAATGATGGTGTACTATTGGGCTTAACTTACCAAAGAAATGAAAAAGTTGTTGGGTGGCATCGTCACATTCTTGGTGGGTATGATTATAATAGTAAAAATATTGCCAGGTCTTTTAAAAGTTTTACGTCTAATGGTAGCAATGTAAACATAACATCGAACAGCATAACAATCAGCTCACACGGTTTTTCAACAGGTGATCCTGTTTATTATTTTACAGAGACAAATGCTATAGGTGGAATTACAACAGACTTACTATATTTTATAATATCAGTTGACTCTAACACAATAAAATTAGCAACCACAGCTGCAAACGCAACAGCGGGTACTGCGGTCGATTTAACATCAGCACCAAGCACAGACACCACTCAATTTATTTTTAAGGGTGTCAATCTTGCTACTAATGTAGTGTATTCTGCATCACACGGATTATCTACGGGTGATCATTTTTATTATAATTTAGGCGGCACTGGTTTAAGCAACATAACAGACAAAGCTAAATATTTTGTGAAAAAAATAGATGATGATCAATTTAAAATTGCACTAGACAGTAAATTAAAAACATTTGTCGATTTACAGTATGATGTAAGTGTGACATCTGCCAGGACTGATAAAATTTTAATTGATGCAACCGTTGAGTCTATTGGTGTCATACCGTCTGATCAAGATGAGTATCAATTATATTTAGTTGTAAAAAGATACATTAACGGAGCTACAAGAAGATTCGTTGAATTTTTAACTGCTTTTGATTTTGGTGAGACACAAG